>Ga0228710_1005507_pt1 | contig 19637 bp, 12 predicted proteins | sample MedpolnodulmetaG_FD_177995 | JGI IMG/M metagenome (GOLD analysis project Ga0228710, IMG submission 177995) | Root nodule microbial communities from Medicago polymorpha collected in Santa Monica, California, United States - pink nodules | ecosystem: Host-associated > Plants > Roots > Nodule... | reverse complement strand
CAAATTAACAAAATTTAGTTTGCATCAACAAAAATGAATATGGAAATCAACAAAAATGAATATGGAATCAAAGTCATTACTTTGCCAAAACAAAGATTTTTGCAAATAAAAAGTCAGAATAAACAACTTCAAGTAATATAATATAGGAGAAACAAAGAGGCCGACAAAATTACAGGAAAAAGTGAAGTTACTAATGATAAAATTATCATCTGGATCAATCAAATTATTTACAATTATAAAGGTGCAACTTTAATATCGTAAAACGTAGTAAGCGTACACCAAAAAAAATGAAAAAAGAACTACTATCAATAAAGGTACCGCTAATAATAAAAAATAACTGCTATGAGAGAGGAAACCGCTAGGGCGGTTGGGGATTTAAAAAAAATGTTTTAGTCATGTATTTCATTTTTGGAAGCAAAAATATGTCAACAAAAGTAGAAGTGGCATAGCGGTTACAGTTGTAAAGTGAAAGCATATGGTACCTGGTTCGATTCCTTGTAAACTTTTTTTTTTCATAAAAATTACTCAGATCCACGAAAAAAGGCGGGATTAATTAGGGCAAACTTAGTTTAACATTTATATATATTAAGATTATGATATGTGCAATGTCAATTTTATAGGGATTAAACTTGAAAACTCATGATTTTTTAGTGACTAAAAACATATTTAACCCTAAAATTTATTAAAGGTTTAACTTGAAAGATCATAATTGTATATAGACTAAAACATATTTAAACAATTTAAAAAAAACATATTTAAACAAAAAGCTATTATAATTTCTTTTTTTTTTGAGGGAAAAAACTATTATAATTTCTAGATGGCAGCATTTACAATCTAATGTCCTTTTTATTTTTATTTTTAAAGAACTGTCCTTTTTTGTTTTATTGGTCGCCAATGCATTTTTTCCTAAAAGAAATTGGAAAAATTAATCATGTAAAAATTTCTAGACGACACTTTCAATGGGAATTTTTCTTTATCTTTTCTCTTTGGTACAAAATTTCCTTAGACTTTGTTACCAATTAGGGAGAAAAGAAATCAAGTCAAAGTATTTCCTCCATTTCATCTTTTTTGTTGTGCAAGATCATGTATTTGCACATACTGAAAAATCATTAATCATGTAAAAAAATAATAGTACTTGTGAACAAAAATAAATAGTACTTGACGGAACTTCAAATCACCAATATCTTTTTCTAGGAAGCCTTCGAAAAAAAATAAAAATATCCTTTTCTAGGAAATCAGAGGATCAAGACCAATGAAATCCATAATACAAACTAATAGTACTTGTGAACAAAAATAAATACTCAGAGACACTGAAGCATGTACATATTTGTTAATTAATGCCCATAAATCTTTAAAAAAAATTAAAGGAAATGAAAATTGCTTGGCCTTTTTTATGTGAACCTTTTTATATGACACAAAATATCACACGACGTTCTAACTAATTATATATATTCCAAAGAAATTAATGAACGATATTTCATTGAGTATGATAATATAAAAGTATACATAAGTATATATAGACTACATTTCATGAAGGAAAAATCACTATAGGCTACAAATCAAAAGGATGTAAATTATCTATATGATACACTAACTAACTCTCAAATCAATTAATGAAGTATTCAAAACATTCAATGAAAATAATCAATCAAATTAGCAGTTGCCTTTCCAATCTTCAGAAACTCCAAATCATTCTCAAAGGGAGTCAAATTCAAATCCAAATCCAAAACCAAAACTCTCTTGTTTCTAGCTTTCATCTTTTGTGAAGAATCAAGACTACTACTACCACCACCACTGCTACAACTCATAGTATTATTAGAATTGTGCATGTTATTTCCGTTCATATTTGAAGCTCTATGTCTCCTCATGTGGCCACCTAAAGCTTGTCCTATTGCAAACTCCAATCCACAGACAGAACACTCATGTGTTTTAGGCTTTGGGGGTGTATGTAGCAATTGACCATCAATATTTTCTCCCATCAACCTTGGCTTCTTGTGACTTGCCCTATGACCACCGAGGGCTTGAAATGAAGGAAATTGTCTATTGCATGTTTTACATTCAAACACACGATTGTTTGAAGTAGTAGATGAATATGTGGCTTCAAATTGATCGCTTCCACGAGAAAGTAACATCAAACAATTTGCCATGGTTATGCTATCAACCTCTCTTCCCCTCTTCATAGCACAAGAAACTATATGTATATACGAAGAATGCAACAAAATGATATTTAGATGCTATAAGGTGTGAAAATGGCTGTGGAAGTATGAAAGGGAATATTGAAACTCTAGGAGAATTAGAAATGTGGTATTTATAAAGGGTATGGTGCTTTGTATGATATAGCTTGTGAGTGTTGAACACTTTTGCCAATAGTTGACAATTTGTGATAAGAATATGTATGTGTACACGTAGGTTTGCTTGTGACATACTCTATTTTGACATACTCTAGAATACACTCTTTGTGGTTGGTTTATCTTTTAAAACTAAAATTAATTGCATTGAAAATTAATCACCACTTGAAAAAAAAAGTGTGGACTTTTTTAAAGAACTAATTTATAGAGTATATTATCCATATGGTGTGGTAGATACTTAGGTTTATTGTTAATAAAAAAAACTAAGGTTTATTAAGCATATGGTTAACACTTCAATTATTAACTTGCATTTCAAAAAATATTTGTTAGAAAATTTCAATTTCTCAAAGGATTTCAGTTGTCATATTGTATTAATTCACATAATTGTGTGCGATGCATCATAGACGGGCGCATATAGAAAAATTAGGGTTGGACAGCGGCCGGTTCCGGTCGGGGTTTGGTCCCAAAATCCAGAACCGGCCAGACCGACGGTTTGAGATTCACGATCCGCCGCCGTCCATTGAGAGGCTACGGTTAAGGCGGTGGCGGGTTATCGGTTTAAACGGTCAAGAGGGTGGTTTGGATCGGGTTTAAAAAAATCAACAGATCCATCCACAAATTAACAACAGAATGATGAAGATGATGTAATGTATGATAAAACCCCAGATTCAACAGAGAGAAGAAACAATATGCATCAACAAACAAACCCAGATTCGAAAGAGAAGAGAAGAGAGAGATTATGATAAAGCAATGAAGATTAGTCTGATGATGAGGTATAAAATAATGAAAATGATGTATAGGATGATGAACATTAATGAACAAGGAGGATATATTCATGAAACGGCGCAGCTGAAAAATAGGGTTCGGAAGAGTAGGTATGTGTGTGTATGCTGTCTGTGTTGGGTTGGGTTGAAATTGAATTCATTTGGGCTTAAGGGTATTAAACTATGGGCTTAAGAGTGTAAGAATACTATGTGCGGGTCGGTTACGGTTACCGACAGTGGTAATTCCAAAACCCATAACCGACCAGTTTAACCCACCCTTAACCGAAGCAGTCAACCCGCCGAACCGCTGAATCTTGTTCGCCCCGCCCGTTGGTCTTTTTTTGCTTGCGAGCCGGCCGATTTTGGATGGTTCGGCCCAAACTGTCCAGCCCTAAGAAAAATATATATCGAAAGACGTCTACATTTTAAATGAACATCAGTTACCATGAACGATTAGTCTCTTCCCTCAAAAAAAAATAATGAACGATTAGTCTCATTGATTACGCACAATATATAGATTGGTTTACAAAAAGAAGAAGAAGAAATTGTGAAATATTTTAGAAATATTAAATAATATAGCACTATGGTGAAATAAGCTAGAATTATTTTATTAAAAAATTATGCTATCAATTTGTAGTAGTATTAAAATACTCATTTAAAATGTGTCAATGAAAAGGTTGTTACTAGCTAGTATTGCTTGTGGGGACAATTAATGTTAAATCACTATTGCATGACTTTGATTTCTTGTGAAATAAGCTAGTGTGACTACTAGCTGCAGCAATAAAAGCAATAAATTGAATTATTTGAACTAAGGGGAACTTACTTCGGAGTTGTTTGGTGTGAAAGGAGGCGTGTGGGGCAACGTAAGCATGACAGGTTTGCTTAGCCAAACAAAGCAGAAGAAGTCGCAGCCAGAAGCATGTATAGTATGTTTTGGGCGGCGGTACTAGTTAGAATTTTTTTGATTAATGTTCAAACTTTGGTACAATTTAAATAAACTATATAATTTTCAAATTAAATGCAAGGATCATGTTCAAGGATGTATTTGTTAATTGAACGGTATGAAAAAGGAAGCAGCAGAGGACTTGAGTTGGAAGATGGTTTAGAATAATCTGACCAGTATGTGAAGCTGACTTCTAAAACATCTAGAAACCATGTGTTAACGTTGAACATAATGAAGAATATATAAATTAAATTAACATAAAAATATACTATCCAGAAAATGATAGTTTCGTAGGTTAAATATATTTTTGTTTCTATGATATTTTTTTTACTTTTAATCCCAAAATAATATTTTTTATAGCAGTCCATGATACAAAATCAAAATAAATTTGAGCTTTATCAAGATGCTATACAACTTTGCAGCTTCGTTTTAAGTACCATGATAGAAATCTATGCAAAAAATGAATTCAAAATTCTGTCTATTGTGTTAGTTAGTTGGTTAATCACATTAGAGATTTAGTTTGTTATGGATTTGTTATAAGTTTCCTATAATACAGCTTATATTTGTTAGGGTTTGTTACTTAACTTGTGCTTCAATTAACATAGCATATACTTGTATATAAGCTACTTATCTTGTATAGTTTTTATATCTCAATAGTACAAATCAAATATTTCTATTCTCAATATACTTTCATTCTTCAATTCTCTCTAATCCAACAAAACTCAAAACCCTAAAACCCAGCTTGATGGTCAAGTTGTTTTGCTGCGCTAACAAATTGGCATCAAGAGCCATTGGTTTTGTTCTAAGGGGTAATTTAGACCTTCAATCACGCAAATTTAAGGTAGAAACGCTGAAGGAAGAAACATGAATGGTAGCAGCAGTTTCAACACTCATCTTCCAATTCTTGAAGCATGTAATTGGGAAAGATGGAGTGCAGTGATGAAGAACTTGTTTGAAGCACAAGATTAGTAGGAAATAGTGCATAATGGTGTTGGTGATCTAGCTGTGAATGCAACTGAAGTTCAAAGGAATGCGTACAAAGATCCGAAGAAGAAAGATTGCAAGGCTTTGTTTCTGATTCAACAGAGTCTTGATGAAGGAAATTTTGAAAGAATCTTAAAATCAGTTAGTTCAAAGGAAGCATGGGATATTCTTTCAAAGTATCATGAAGGTGATGATAAGGTGAAGTTGATTCAATCATTGAGAAGGAAGTTTGAATTGATGCACATGGAGGAGGAGCAGAAGATTGCTGAGTACATCTCCAAGCTCATCAGTGTTGTGAATCAGATGAAGGCTTGTAGAGAAGCTATGACTGATAAAAAAATTGTTGAGAAGATCATGAGGACATTATCATCAAGGTTTGATTTTATTGTTGTAGCCATTCAAGAATCAAAAGATGTGAAAACCTTGAAGATTGAGGAGTTGCAAAGTTCACTAGAAGCTCATGAATTGATGGTTTCTGAGAGAACCAGTGAAAGATCAATTCAACAAGCCTTGCAAGTTTAAAATATCAAAAAAGATGACTATGATAGGAAGAAATTCAAGAAAGGGAAGAATAACAATAAGGGAGGAAACTGGTCTAAAGGCAAGAACAAAACATCTGATAAAAGTGAATCTTCAAAGGAAGGAAATTCTCATAAAAAAAGAAAAAGAATAAAGGTTTTGATAAGAAGAAAATTTAATGCTTCAAATGTGAGAAGTTTGGACACTTTTCTTCTGAATGTTGGTCTGGTAAAGGAAAGCAAGCTAAGAATGATGAAGAATAGGCTAAGATTGCACAAGATGATTCAGATTCATTATTATTGATGGTTACAGCAACTAGTACTGAGAGCTGTGCAATTCAGAAAGTTGGTTCTTAGATACAGGTTGTTCTAATCACATGACTGGAAATAAGGTTTGGTTAAGGGAAGTTGATCCTGGAAGGAACACAAAGGTGAAGCTTGATGATCATAGAACTCTAACTACAGAAGGAATGGGGAAGATTGATATTGAAGGAAAGAATGGAAAAATAACAATAATTGAAGATGTTCTTTATGTCCCTGGTATGCAGTGCAATCTACTTAGTGTTGGTCAACTCATTCAGAAAGGTTATTCAGTTATTATGAAGGATAACTCCTTGAAGTTGTTTGATAAAAATTCAAGGTTAGTTTTCAAAACTCCTCTTGTAAAGAATATGACATTTCAGACTAACATGAAAGTTGTGGAACTGAATTGCTTATCTGCTATAATGAAAGATGAAGATAGCTGGTTATGGAACTATAGGTTTGGTCATCTTAATTTTAGAGGTCTTAATCAATTAGTTGATAAGGAAATGATTCTTGGTGTACCTCAAATTGAGATACCTAGTACAGTTTGTGATACTTGCTTGATAGGCAAGCAACCTAGAAATGCATTCAGTTCTAGTACATCACATAGATCAAAGGAGCTACTGAGTGATGTGTATTCAGATGTGTGTGGTCCTTTAGAGGTTCCTTCATTAGGGGGTAACAAGTACTTCATCAGTTTCGTTGATGAGTTTAGCAGGAAAATCTGGTTGTATTTGATTAAGGCTAAGAGTGAAGCATTTGATATGTTTCAGAAGTTCAAAGTCTTAGTAGAAAAACAATGTGGAAAATCTATTAAGATTTTAAGAACTGATGGAGGTGGTGAGTATACTTCAAAGGTGTTTGAGAAATTCTGTGAAGACAATGGCATTATGCATGAAGTAATAGCTCCATATACTCCACATCATAATGGTTTGGCTGAAAGAAGGAATAAAAGCTTGCTTGACATGACCAGAAGTATGTTAAAGATGAAGAAGATGCCTAATACATTTTGAGGAGAAGTTGTAAGAACTGCAACATACATCTTGAACAGCTGTCCAACTAAGAAGCTTGATCAAATTCCTGAAGAGATTTGGTTAGGAAGCAAGCAGTCTGCTAAGCACTTAAAAGTTTTTGGTTCCTTATGCTATAAGCATATCCCTGATGCAAATAGAAGAAAGCTAGGGGACAAGAGTGAGCCTATGATACTGGTTGGATATCATTAAACAGGTGTATACAGGTTATATCATCCTTTAAATCATTCAATATTGATTAGTAGAGATGTTAAAATCTGTGAAAATGAAGCTTGGGATTGGAACAAGAAAGAGAAGAGTTCTAATCTTAAAGTTCCCACAATAATTGAAGAAGATGAGCAAGTTGAACAAGTTCAAATAGATACTGAAGTTCAAGATGAAGTACATGTTGAAGAGAATCAAGCCTCTAGAACTTCAGGTTGACAAAGGTTTGTTTCCACAAGGCTAGCTGGACATGAAATTACTCTTGATAATCAAGTTAATGAAGAAGGGGAATTTGCTCACTTTGCATTACTAGCAGATTCAGAACCAATGAACTATGAAATAGCAATGAACAAAGAAGTGTGGAGAATGCTATGATTGAAGAACTGAATGCAATTAATAGAAACAATACTTGGGAACTAACTAAGTTACCTGCTAGCAAGAAAGCCATTGATGTGAAATGGATTTTCAAATTGAAACTGAAGCCAAATGATGAAGTAACAAAACACAAAGCTAGATTAGTGGCATGGGGATTCATGCAGAAGGCTGGTATGGATTACTTTGAAGTTTATGCTCCAATAGAAAGGCTAGAGACTGTGAGACTTATAGTTGCCATAACTTGTGGAAGAAACGAGCCAATGTATCATCTAGATGTGAAATCTACTTTCTTAAATGGTCAATTACATGAAGTAGTTTATGTAACACAAAAGATCAAAGGGAAGGAGGATATGATGTATAGATTACACAAATCCCTCTATGGATTGAAACATGCACCAAGATCTTGGAACAAGAGAATTGACAGCTTCCTTGTGCAACAAGATTTTCTAAAATGCAAGTCTGAATATGGTGTTTTTGTGAAAAAAGGAATTGAAGGTAGTCAATTACTCATCTGTCTATATGTTGATGACTTGATAGTAACTGGTAGTGTTGTGAATAAGATAGAAGCATTCAAATGTCAAATGATGAATGAGTTTGAGATGACAGACTTAGGATATCTGACATATTTCAAATGAAGGTTTGGTGATGCATCAAATGAAGTATGCATCTGATATACTGAAAAAGTTCAATATGATAAGCTGCAATCCATCATCATCACCTACCGAGACAAATTTGAAACTAGTGATAAATGAAGAAGAAGAACTAGTGGATCCTATATTGTTCAAGAAAATTGTGGATCACTAAGGTATCTATGCAATAGTAGACCTGATATTGCATATGCAGTTGGTATAATAAGCAGGTTCATGAGTGAACCAAGAGCATCTCATCTACTAGCAGCCAAAAGAGTGATGAGATACATCAAAGGAACACTAGAGTTTGGCATTCTATTTCCTAAGTGTCTGAATGAAAATTCTATGGAATTGATAGCCTATTCTGATGTAGATTGGTGTGGGGATAAGCAGGATAGGAAAAGCATTTCAGGATACCTATTCAAGTTTCTAAATGCTCCAATTTCATGGTGTGCTAAGAAGCAACCAGTTGTAGCACTGTCAACTTGTGAATCTGAGTATATAGCAGGATGTATGGTAGCATGTTAGGCCGTTTAGCTTGAAAACATACTTAAGAAAATGGAAATAGAGGTTAGCAGACCTATATCATTGTTCATAGACAACAAGTCTGCTATAAACTTGGCAAAGAATCCAGTATTGCATGGAAGAAGCAAGCACATAGAAGCTAAGTTTCATTTTCTAAGGGAACAAGTGAACAAGGGAGCAATGCAGATTGTCCATTGTTCCTCTGAGCTGCAACTTGCAGACATATTCACTAAACCATTGAAGGTTGACAGATTCATCAAGCTAACGAGTTTTATTGGAATGGCAAGAGTGGAAACTTGAATTAAGGGAGGATGTTAGTTAGTTTGTTTATTCAAGTTGTTAAGTGATCTAATCAAACTTAGTTGGTTAATCACATTAGAGATTTAGTTTGTTATGTATTTGTTACAAGTTTCCTAGAATATATCTTATATTTGTTAGGGTTTGTTACTTAACTTGTGCTTCAAGTAAAATAGCATATACTTGTATATAAGCTACTTCTCTTGTATAGTTTTTATATCTCAATAATACAAATCAAATACTTCTATTCTCAATATACTTTCATTCTTCAATTCTCTCTAATCCAACAAAACTCAAAACCCTAAAACCCTAACTTGTTGGTCAAGTTGTTTTGATGCCTAGCATATTGATATGACTTCTTGTTATTTTGGGTTTTTTGAAATTTTTTCTAAGTCAAATTATTTTCAAACACGATTTCGTTAAAATTTAATAATTTTTGTTAAACGCTATTCATCTCTTCTAACGCGTATTCTATTTTGTCATATAGACCAACAAATACAATAAATTTATTTCATAATTTCCCCTTTTATTTGTTTTTTGGTGGTGTTCGGGATTCGAACCCCAGACCTGACATATATTATGCATTGTCCTTACCAACTGAGCTAAGCTCACGAGACTAGTTTCCCCTTTTATAGGTTAGTTTTTAAAATATCACAATAATTATAATTTGATTGATTCAAATTATTCTCTTTATCTTATACTAAAAAATATTTCAAATCTTTTTTTCACATGTGTTTCTCTCTTCTTTCATTTATTTATTTTTTAAAATTTTCTCATCTTAATTTTGGAAGTTCATTCTTTTACTAACATAATAAGGGTCTATATATGAACCAATTTTAAGAAATCCATATTAGAAAGACCACGTACCTTAGCATTACTACGTGGTCATATAGATTAAGTGTAGCATATATGGAGCAATAAAATCCTCTATAGTAGTCTGATGTGGACCACCATTAAGTAAGGGGTCTTCTTTTTACTCCATCCTAATCTACAAGGTTTATTGGGTTCGATTTTACACCAATAAAGCAATAAAATCCTTTTTACACCAATAAAATCCCTTTTTTTTATCAATTTTCTAGAGGGCATATGATAATAAAGCAAAAATGTAATCTTCAATTTGCAATCTACTGTATGCTTTCTGGGTTCGTTTTTTGCCTCTTGGAAATACTAACAAATTTTGACTGCTTAAAAAAGCATGGGTACGTTAAGTCAGGTCTCTTAGATGATCTTCCTACTTCATATAGTTTCTATCTCAACCGAAAGATATGTAATTTCTATCTAATTTCACATTCAATGACACGAGTATTGTGAAAACTTGTCATATTTGTAGGCACACCTGCTTTTTTGGTTTATATTATTAACATGAATTATGTGAGTTTGTTTGCATATTTATTCTCTTTATTTGTAGCGATTTTAGATTTATATTGTATCGATGTATCCTACCAATTTGAATAAATATAATTAATTGTGGTAAAAACTATCTCTATTTTAAGAACAAAAGAAAGTTCCTCCAAAAATAAAAGAACATTTTTTTAATGTCTTAAAAACATGGACGAATCTTTTATTTAAAACAAAAAGAATCTTGACGACATCTCATGTAACACAAGTGTATTCAATATCTCGATGACATTTCAGTTGGTAAGGACAATACATAATATATGCGAGGTCTGGGGTTCAAACCCCGGCCACCACCAAAAAAGAAAAGAGGGTCAAGCTCATTTTATCATTTAATTTTTTGTTTAAATATAATTTAACATATTGATATAGTATGACACATTTAACACGAATATTTTACGATATATGAAATTTACTTGGTGGTTATCGTTAATGATTTTAAGAATGAAGTAAAAAGAGTGGTTTCACCGTCTCAAGTTAAATTTTTACATGAGTACATCCAATAAATACTAACAAATATTGACTGCTTAAAATAAAAACATGAGTACCCTAAGCAACAGGATCTAGATCTAGAACGTCGTGGTGGTTGCTTGGCTTGTATGGCTTCCACCACCAAACCCCCTAATGGGATTTTAGTCACTGGCGCTGCCGCAACTCGTTTTGTTTTACCGGAGTTGGTCGTCACTCTGGTGATCTATGTGTTTTTGTTTCGTCTTGGTGGATCGCTGGTGGTGTTAGTGGGTTGTCGGATCGTCTTAAAATCGGCGTTCTTTTTGGGTTCTGCTGTCTGTTTCGGCTCCAGATTTGTATTGATGGGTTGTGTTTCTGTTGTTCGACCATGGCTGTTTTGTTTGTACCTTCGTCACTAGTTGTTGATCTGTTTCGTTGTTTTTTCAAGCTTTTTTGCCTATTTTTTATCAGAGATAAGGGTGGTTTTGGTTCCTGACTTGTGGTTGGTTTCGTAAACCCGAAAGGGTTTGTTGGTACTTTTAACCAGAAATTGTATGGTTGGTGAAGAATGTGTTGACCCATATCTTGGTTCAATGCGTGTTGGTGACTGGTTGTGTTTGGTTCCTGTTCCCTTTGATTCTCTGATGCTTCAGATCTGTTGAGATCTGCATGTCTCAAGGCGTTAGGTGTGCCTCCCCTTCGATACACGCCCGTTTAAGTCATGTCGGACTGTTATGCTCGAAAGAACTTCATACTTGCTGATCTGTTCAGGGAGTTGGTATGTGGATACGGATTCCATGTTGGCGGTCAATGCATTCTCAGTCTAAGCCGCATATGTCAATCTTTTCCTTTTTGCAACTTTGGTTTCGCGCCCGTACGCGGGTTCGCTAGGTTGCGCTTGAAACAAGTGTTTGTTTGTTAGGATTGATTAGGGTAGTTTTGATTTATAACGATGTATTTCTGTTTAGATTGTACCTGGGTTAAATGTCTAGTCTTTGTACCTCTTTTTTTCTTTTTAATATATATTTTCCTTTTGTCTAAAAAAAAAGTTAGTACCCTAAGCAAGTCTACCTCATATCAATTTTTATCTCTCAACCAAAAGATATGTGATTAACCCCAAAAAAAAAAGATTTAATACTTCTTTATTAATGGACCTAATTTTTGGGCTTAAACCCAACTTTACCTTAATATTGAGTCAAAATGAATCAACTGCATTAAACTAAATTTAAAACAAATATATAATTCATTTTTAGATATAAATATACATTTTTTGTTTACTCATTATTTTTTTACTAAATTTTGGTTTACTATATTTCATGGAAAATTATAATGGTAAACAAAAATATAGTAAACAAAAATTATATATGTCATCCCTAAAAAAATTATGATATTTCTAATTTTATTTTGAAGAGGATATGTTTCTGTTTTTAATATTATAATAGGTATTCTATGAGAAAGATGTTTTTTAAGCTTGATACATTGCTCTTCTGCGCCCCAAAACTACCTTAACAACTTCAATTGCAGTTTGCTACTAAAGCTGTCAAAATGGGTCAGGTCCATCGAGCCGACTCGTTGGCCCTCTATTTTAGTGTGGGCCGAGCCACTAAAAAAACACAAACAACAACCCTATCTTTTTAGGCCCACCCATTGGGCTTGTATTTTACATGGGCCAACCTGCTCTGGACTATTGGGCTTGCAGACCGACCCTTTAAAAATACTTAAAAAAATAAATAGTTTTTAAAATATTTTTATTATGTAAGATTGAATTATTTTATTATGTAAAACTGAATTTTATTATTTTCAAGGTTCACTATTTGAGTTGTGATAAATACTCTCTACTTTTGCGTTGATTCTTTGGTGTTACTTCCCTTACGGATGTTGATTTAACAGATGTTTTATATATCATTTAACTAAGTTTACAAAGATATGTGTTTTATTTGATGGATAATAATTTATGTAATACGTTTCTTTAAAAAAAAAAAGTGATATGTAGCTTTAATGTTCGTTGCAACTATTTTTCGAAGAAAAAAGAAACAAAATAATACAATTTGAAATACAGGCCGAGCTAACTCCTCGGACCATGTAACCCACTATTAATTGGGATGGGCTCAATTTTAGTAGCTCATGAATCAAGTAGACTAACCTACTTCGGACTGAAGTAGGCTAGACCAGACCTGCTCGTTTGACATCTCTAATCACTACCCAACTCTATTTAGCTATAATTGGCTAATTTCCCAACTGCACTAAGTGCAATTCCACTCTTCTGACCGTTACGAAAGTTTTAAATAAAACTTTTATTTTACATCTCTTCCACCATGAAGTTGATGATGGTATTGAGAAACACAACGCAAGGGAAACATGAGTATTCTACTGCAATAATAGCATATATAAAAAATGTTAGAGGAATATTTTCAAAGTTTCTTAAAGATTTCACTAGTCTTTTTAAGAATATATAAAACCTTCATTTATTCTCAAATTCTATTTGAAAGTCTATATTGGATGATGGCCTTTTACAAAGTTAGTGGACCTAGAAATTCAAGTCCTCGAATAGGAAACACATCAAATTATAATTACTGTATATTTAATAAACTTGATGGCTGCATAAATCAATTAAACCATATTACAAATTCTTTCTTTTTAATTAACATGCACTCGCCTGATACAGTTTGTTAACTGATTTAACAATGCCAGAAGTATTTGCCAAAGAAAATATTGCTTAGAACTCATATCTGATTTTGGTTTATTGGATTCAAAATCTGTCTATACACCTTTCGATCCTTCCTCCAAACTACATCATGACACTAGTTCGCCTTTTGAGGATATTGCATCATATAGAAGATTAGTAGGATGATTACTATACTTGAATACTACTAGACCATATATCACATTTATTACCCAATAACTCAGCCAATTTTTAACCAAACCTACTCATGCGCATCATTCTGCTGCTTTATGAGTTTTGAGATATCTCAAGAGTTGTCTAGGTCGTGGCTTGTTCTTTCCTAGAGACTCTAAGCTACAATATTAGGTTTCTCATATGTTGATTGGGCAGGATGCATAGATTCAAGGAGACCGGTTTCTGGACAGTGCTTTTTTCTAGAGAAATCTTTGATATCATGGAGAACAAAGAAACAATTAACTGTCTCAATATATTCTTCAGAGGCAGAATATAGAGCCCTTGCAGCAGCTACATGTGAATTGTTGTGGCCTTTATACTTAATCAGAGACTTACATATCAATTGTGAGAAGCTGCCTGTGATCTATTGTGATAACCAAAGTGCTTTTCATACACTGCCAATCCAGTGTTTTATGAACGTACAAATCACTTACAAATATATTGTCATATTGTTAGAGAAAAGTTGCAATCCAAAGTTTTGAAGCTTCTTCATGTTTTCTCAAAAGAATAGATAGTTGGGAGACTTCTTCACCAAGCCTCTCTTCCCTCAGCCTTTCAATCTTTTGTTATCCAAGTTGGGGATGATCAACATTATCAACCATCAACTTGTGGGGGGATATTTCATCACGTGCATAATAAGGAAATAGAGAGTAGTAAATGTAATAGCTTGCATAACAAGTAACCTTGTTAGTTAGTTAATGAAGTTGGAATATTATGCAATAAGATCATGTTAGTTAGCATATGGATTAGATTGTGTATATATACTTGGTGTACAAGTTAGTTAGAATCAATGAGAATTACATTGTTCATTCTATTTTTCTTCTCTCATAATAACATTTGCCTCTATTTGACCAAAACAATCTATTAATTATTGTTTGAAAACTGGAAGCTCACACGTTGAGAAAACTGGAATTTTATAGATAGATTTCTTTTACCGGCAAAAAACTAATACAACAATGGAATTTTCATATCTGCAATCTTAAAGGCACGTATACATTGGTTTTTAAACTTAAAACTTAATGGCAGGCAATACTCATCTGTATGTGTGATATGATGCACACACAACTCGTTTGCGTCATAAATTGAGTTTGTTGATGTGAATTATTTCATGCGTGCGATGGTGAAAGATAGTCACATAAGTAGAGGTGAATAAGGGTGGTTGAAGATGACCTACAAAAATAATGGTTAATGTCAAGAGTCTATCATAATTTAGTGTTCCCCTAATTGATCTAATGATTAAAAACAACTTTCTTATTTACTTCATTCGTCTCTATCTTTAAGCACTTTTTTCACTAAAAAATTGTCCAAATAGAAACTCTTTTTCAAATAACTAGATGTATTTATTATTTTTTTCTAAAATACACCTAATTGCAAACAAAAGACAATTTGGTAAACACATTAATTGCATTAACAATTTGGTAGACACATTAATTGCATTAACAATTTTTCTTAAGAAATGTGAAAAATGGAGGAGGAGTAAGAAATTCTTTATTGTTCTCATGTTAAATGTCAAATGGTCACATGACGTTTATTTTGCAGGAATGATATTTTGACAACCAATTTTATACAACTTTTAGTGAGAACCTTTTTTCTTTTTTTTATTAAACAATAACAATAGAGAGAATAAAAGTACTACCTCCGTCCTTAATTATATAAGACCTTTTTGAGAATTTTTTTGGTCCCTTTTTACAAGATCTCTTTGTTATTTTAAATTACATTAATTATTTTTTTACATACATGCTCTTATTTACTATACATCTTTTTCTTCAATCAGCAATAAATAGCTTGTTGAAAACATAAACTAACTCTCCCTCTAAAGAATAAAATTGTAAAATCAATAATGATTACAAACAACTTTAATATAAATATTCACTTTCTTAATTTCCGTAATTTTGATAAAATGATCTTATATGAACGAAGAAAGTACAATGAAATAAAAGTGTGAGGAAGAGAGTCGTTATAAAAGTTGTTTGAAAATACTTTTTCAAACATCAGTTTTCTTTATTTTGAGTGACTTGTGCGAATGCTCGTTTTGTCCTTGAACAGCTGTCTTTTACTATGATTTGCCATTTGGCATAAATTTTATGATTTTTCACAATAAAAAGTAAGTACAATAATTTGGGTCTATACATAATCATCACATTGAGACATTAAAAACAATAATAATTACACGACAACTTTAACTTCAGCATATTGTGTTTCACATGTCATATTCTTTTCCCTCATCAAGTACGTAGGGTTGGTAAATAATAAGTGTGCATGGACCCAAAAAGTTGACCATTCAACAATGTGGTGCATGACTTAAATCCTCTCCATTTAATAAAATAAATGAAGTTTATAATTATGAGAGAGATAGATACAAAAAATAGATTGTGGGTACTATCATTAAGTGGATTCCACCATCATTAATTATAATATTTTTTTTTTTTAAGATTTTGTGTTTTTATCTCTCCAAATGAAAGAAATTGAGAAAAACATAAATGGAGAGGATATTAACACAAGCCTAGTTGAAAACACCTCGAATGAAACAAATGAAGAAAGTTATAAATGGAGATTATTTTAGCCCCTATTTATATCTCGGTCCTTAAATAATGAAAAATGTTATTTGAACAACTATTTGATTGAAGATTTATGGGACAGCCGTAATTTAAAAAAAAAAAATTAGTTATTTGCACAAAAACCAAAATAATAGAGAATAAAGTAAAAAATAATATGAATATGAGAGATAAAGTTGTCACAAAATAGATGTTTAAATATTATTTCTCTTAAATGATTGACTCAAAACACATTATAGTGGGGGTGGCCCAATTATACGACACTGTTAAGAAAATTGCTTTTCTGACATTCATAACTTCACAATGACGCATTAAAATTACCTAAAAGCCTCCAAAGATAGTTAACTACCGCTGACAAAGCCGGCAGCAGTTAACTGCCGCTGGGTTTAATTAATTTTTTTCGAATTTATTTATTCTTTAATACACATTTTTTATTTGAATTTTTTTATTTCATATACAATCTTAAAATAAATGTAAATAAAAACTAAAATAAAAGAACACAAGTAATAGATATAAAATCACATTTTATTAATATAATAATACATTTGCAATGGGGTAAAACTAAATTTGCTTCGTCGTACAAATAACATTAAAAATAACATCTTCGTCGTACATTTATTCCGTAATAAGTGGAGTCATCTTCGTCATACTAATAACATTAAAAATATCATCTTCGTCGTAAATTTATTCCTTAATAGGTGGAGTCATCTTTGTCATACCAATAACATTAACAATTGACTTGAGAGCACCCCAAATTGAACCTAGAACTTCTGGATACTCTTCTCCAAGATACTCATACAAGACAACACCAAGATGACCCAAAATTGTTCCTCACCTTTGCACTCTTGTTGTTTAATAATACATTTAACTACCGCTTAGGTTAAAACAAAGAAGAAAAAAAACGCAAACCATAAATCCTAAACCCTAAATCCTGGGGTAAAACCAATTCAAAGAAACCTCTTGAAATTTTCAAATTTCAAAGAGGCCTATTTCAATGAAAGGCAAATGATGACAAACCAACATTTTGTAGAAGAAAGAAGAGGAGATAATGTGAGGAAATAAGAGTAAAGAGGAGAGAATGTGAGGGTTTTTATAGGGAAAAAATGTAGAAAAAATAGGTTGACTGTTGAAAAAAAAAGGTTGAATAATGAAAAAAGAGGTTGAATGAATGATGGAAAAAGAGGTTGAATGATAAAAGAGATGTTGAATCCCAGAACGCATGTAGCGGTAGTTAACTACCGTTGGATTCAACGGCAGTTAACTGTTGCTAGCTTTGTCAACGGTAGTTAACTACCATTGTAGGCTTTTAGGTAATTTTAATGTGTCATTGTGAAGTTATGAATGTCAGAAAAGCAATTATCCATTGTTAAAGACATGTGAATGTGATGCTTTTCCTGGTACATAAAATACTTCCTTAGATTTCACACAGAGAAATGATATTTGTACATCCATTTTATGACAACTTTTGTACGACCTTCTATCTCATACTCACATTATATTCTTATTCTCTCTCTTCCTTTTTCTTTCTCTATTGTTTTTGACCAATAAGAAGAGAGAAAAAGTAGGTTGTCACAAAAGTTGTCACCAAATGATTGTTTAAATATCATTGCTCTTTCATATATAAGCAAAAGTTAAATTGGTGTGTGATTTCATATATAAGCAAAAGTAAAATTGGTGTGTTTGATCACAATAATTCCGACTTCTCTATGCAGGAAGCCAGGAACCCAGGACTGATTTCAAATACTTCCTTATTGTTTAGATGATGGATTTGCGAACCCAAGACTTTGTTTATGCTTATGCGTCAATTTTTATTGCATCAATTATTCCAACTTCCTTAAACACTGTCAAAGACATGTGAATGTGATCCATTTTCTTAAATGTGTATAATCCTTAAACGATTATTAAAATGAGATAGAGGGAATACATCCAAATTTTATTAAACCATTTTCATTCGAGTGAAATGATATCATTTCTGGTTGTCAACTTGAATATTACCAACTCTTATGACATCCAAAATTTACCAAACAAATTTTAGCCACTATTTAAGCTTAAAATTACTCCATATTTTTATTACTGATGCATGAAGTATTCTTAAGTATGAATACTGAACAGATAACATTATTTTAAGGAAATAAAATGGTCACATAATGACTCATTTATACTTCTTTTATTTACTTGCTGCTAGCTACGCCTCCCTTGCATGGTGCTAAAGGAGCATCACAAAGGCATTTATTATGATCAAACGAACTCTTTGCAAACTTGTTCAACCCAGTAGGGATCGCACCACACAACTGGTTAAAGCTAACATTAAACTGCGAAAGAGATTGTAGGTTGCCGAGAGACACCGGAATAGCACCGGATAACTTGTTGTTAGACAAATCAACCTCTTGTAGATGCTTCAACTTCCCAAAAAAGGAGGGGATCGGCCCACTAAGGCTGTTGGAGCCAAGGTCAAGATATTGTAGTCTTTTGAGTTTGCTGAAAGAGTTAGGGATTGGCCAGTTACTTTCGGCATTTCGGCCAATATGAGGGAATCAAGGTAAGGGAGGTCCCCAAACTCCGCTGGAAGCGTACCGGAAAGACCCAAACCACGATGCCGACACCGGTGATTCGTTCGGGATACGGTTTGCCGCACCCGACAAAGTTCCAGTAACAACAATGTGTATTGTTGTCCCAGTCGTCGAGGGGGCCATTGGGGCCACCAAAATGGTCTCTGATTTTTAGGAGGGCGGCTTTGTCATAATCATCGCAGAAGAAATCAATATCAACATTTGATTTGGAAAAGTAGATGGAAGAAAGGAAGAGGAGTGTTAAGTGGAGTGCGAGAAACATGTTTGGAGGAGTCTTCATCTTAATTTGCAAGTTTTTTTTTTAAGTTGAAAAAAGAAAAAAGGGGTGGTTTGAACTTGGGTTGAGAGAGTACTTAAGTTTAGGTGACAAGTAAGATTTTCAGAATGGCGGACTATTTATAGAATTCATAACCAATGGATTGTATTGTTGTTTCTGTAAAAAGAGGCTATTAAAATGGGTGTGGTTATCATGCATAAGGATTCCTTATGCACCATGCATAGGTCCAGCCCATTCATTAAGCAGTGGCCCAACATAACCAAACAAACAAAACGTTCAACACTTCAATTGTAAACCAAACCAAACGTTCATCAGTGTCGTTCAACACCACCAGAATCTTCAATCACCGCTTCCATCACCGTCGTTCTTCATCATCACCATCGGAATCTTCAATCTCATCATCAACACCGTCGTTCATCATCATAACCGTCATTCACCACCGTCATTCATCATCATCATCATCATCCTTTCCGCAATCATCTTCATCATCATCACCGTCATTTCATCATCATCACCACCATTCAAACTCAACAAATAGCAAAATGATGAAAACAAAACAGGTTTGAACTTATC
>Ga0228710_1005505_pt1 | contig 19642 bp, 11 predicted proteins | sample MedpolnodulmetaG_FD_177995 | JGI IMG/M metagenome (GOLD analysis project Ga0228710, IMG submission 177995) | Root nodule microbial communities from Medicago polymorpha collected in Santa Monica, California, United States - pink nodules | ecosystem: Host-associated > Plants > Roots > Nodule... | reverse complement strand
TTTTACACTTGAAAAAAAAAAAAGGGAGAAATGTGGCATTTGAAAAATGGGAAAATGAACAACAAAAATATTTTATATAATATGCATTTTAATTTTGTATGGACGTAAAAGTAAAAGTTTGCTTCTCACATCAATTTTGTTTTATTGGTATTTTTCCTTTTCGTTCTCTTGCTATCAAATTCCCGCATAGAGACAACGAATCTTTTCTAAGGGGGCTCCTTTTGTTAGTGACAATCGTCACGTTGGGATGAGATCATTTAATTCTGTTAGTTTTTTCTATGTTTGGACAATATGATAGAGACCCATCCCTTTCACTTGTTTTGAACATTTCTCCATTTTTTTTGACAAAGATTACATCAGATTGAGTAGCTATATTAAAAAGCCATTTAACAATAACTAGACATGTTTTTATCTATGGAATTAAAAACAACACGTTTGCATCTAAACTTTGTATATTCATCTAGCTATATTTATCACATTTTTTCACCGTTTCGTTTTGTGCACTTCATCTATTCCCTCTTTCATTCCTTCATCTTTGTATATTAGTATATCCTTCATCGTTTTCCAGCAGGTACTTCCTAGATCTCCATTTTATCCTTCTTTAATAATGACAGCTTCGATACCGTGTTTCTCCATCACCTCTGAAATCCAAATCAAATTGACACTACCAGAAGCTTCGTCACTATCAAGTTGAACATTAAACTTGGATTTCTTTTTCATATTGCTTGGTTTTATATTGTGTAGTCTGATTTATATAACTGCATTATATGCTCTCTTTTTTATCGTTTTGATTTTTATGATTTGTTTGGCCTGGACATGTCATTACAGCACCTAGAAATAGAGAATTCCTTCTCACCATGACCAATTTCATCTGCTACCACTTAGTTTGGGAACTTTTAGTAGTATCAGTTTTTTTAATCAACTTAAGTTTTTTTAGGTTTCTAATTAGGGTTGTTTTGTTTTTCTCTTGCAGCGGCTACATTCACATCCCTTCATGCAGCTTCAAAGATGAAGAATGAAAGACAATTATTCACAGTAAAAATTTTCATCTCAAGGTATTTGTTTGCATGAGATCATTCTTGGGAAGCTTTAGTTTTTTTATTTTGATTAACAAATTTGGATATAGCATGCAGGCCGTAGTTTGTTACAGTAACCATGTGAGTTCCATGTTGGACTGATGAAGGATCAAAGAGTGATCAATTTGGATATATTAGCAATTTACCTTATGTACATTCTTACAGTTTATCTTTTGTACATTCTTACAGTTTACATTATTAGCAATTTGGATATATTAGCAATTTATCTTATGTACAATCTTACAGTTTACATATTCTATATATTTGATTCACTTAGTTTTTATTCTGGTTCATGTTCTTTTTCCATGTGACCAGGACCATAATATAGTAACACAAATATTGTCTTTTTTTTTTTGTTGTCAATCTTAGTATTGCTCTTTAGATATGCTTTGACTTTATTGGTTCCGCTATTTTTAATTCAACTACTTTTAATGATTTAATAGTTACAACAATAGTACTCTTATAAAAAACCAGTAGCTTCATAACTTGAAAAGAAATTCATAGCTTGATGAATTGGGTTTTCAAAATTTAGAAGCATGTGAAGAAAAATGAGTATTAAAAAAAGTCCTTTCCTTAGTAAGTTTTGTTGGTTGTTTGATCTTGGTTATCGGCTAAAAGTCCTTTTTGAGTAGATGTTTTGTTTTTTACCTATTGAATGTTTTACTAACATACTTATTCAACTAAATTTTATAAGTAAAATAGTTATTATTAAACAATTTAAGGACAGTCTCTCCAACACTATAGAAAAGATGGATTCAATGTTTTTATTTATAAGTTCAAGTCGTCCCTCTATGACCATTTGATACCATGAAAGGCAATTGCTTACATATTTATTGTCATTATTGAACATTCTAAAAAGTAATGGATAATATCTACTATTCTGAGATTTAAGTGGTTGAGATTATGTGTGTAAAGTATTCATTGACTTTATGAAGCATCCTGAAAATTAATCGATAATATTCTCAAGTTAGTATTGTGGTAATTGGTCAACTCTATGTGGCAATATCTAGAGTTACATCCAGGGGCGGTCTGAAGTTGCTAATGACTGATGAGAATGGTGTTAGCATGGATAACACTTTGAACGTTGTTTACAAGAAAATTTTCCGCAATGTACCAACTTGATCTACCTTTTTTATTGTAATTTTATTATTTTCATTGTATTTGTATCATAAGCACATTATTTTCAACATATTTTGAATGATATGTTTCCAACAATTATGACCCGTGCGGCAGCACTGGTGGATGGTCTAGTTAAGTTATTAGCCGAGAACGATAAACCCTGAATTTAGATCCAGTTGAATTTTATTATAAACACGAGACATACAAGTCTTTTGTACATCTGTAGATGTTCATGCATGTCATAGGAGTATTAAAACCAACTTAAGGTGAATAGAACTTGACATGTTAATGTTTTGTTCATGTTTAATGTTCTTAGCGCCACTGACCGAAACAATTATTTGCACAGAGGCATGTTCCAAGATATGGATGCCCACAGGATGAAGACTATGTTTGGATTGGTGGCATGTGATGGAATGGAGTGGTAAGTTATTAGATTCCATTGTTTGGATTTACAAAAAATGAATGGAGTGGAATGGAACACAATGGAATCTATTCCATCCCATACCATCAAATCCTTCAATTTTTCATTCCACCCAATTTGAGTTGTATGCAATGGAATGAGACTTCATAATTTAAATATTACCCTTTTACCCTTATTTTTATTATATTGCTTCCTATATCTCTCAGATACACTTACTTTACATTTCTTCTATTAAGATAATTCTCTATGTGTGTGTATTTTTTTTTTTACGAAAGCTGGTGTTTTTTTCAGCAATGTTTCTTTCAAAACATGGAATCTCGTATTCCTTCCTGTACATTGCACCTTTTATCCCAAATTTGTTTAGTAGATGAACAGTCTCACGAGGCATGTCGAGTAGATAATAGTATATTATTTCCTTAGATATCTCAAATTAATTTCAATTTGTTCTCTTCTTGATGCGAAAAAAATTCCACTATGCATATGTGTTTTTTCTTGCATTGTTTATTTTGCAAGTTCTCAGTTATTATAAAATAGAACGTGAGAAGATTTTAGCAATATTATTTTCACCAAAAAAATTAGTAATAATATGTTTCATATAACAATAATGTTTTTAAATAGGGGCAAAAATGGAATAAAAATGTCGTAATTTGTTCCGTTCCGTCTATTTTTCAAACAATGGAATGAAAATATTATTCTGTCACTTCATAACATACCCAAACAGTGGAATGAAATCTCTATTCCATTTTGCTCCATTACATTCCATTCCGCTCCGTTCTGTTCCGTCAATCCAAACAAAGCCGAAAAAAACAGAGAATGCCACAAAAGAGAGAAGTAAACCATATGTGGGACACCACATACTCTCATCAACAAGAAGAATCACACACTACCCACAAAAATAGATGAACAAAATTGAATTATGTAGGCAACGACATTCCAAACATCAAAACTAGTTGTGTCAATAAATATCACACTCATACATTTCGTTTAACACAATCAATCAAACAAGCTAATTTTCGCAAAATTATCCATATTGTTTTGTTTTTCATTTACCAGTGCATTTTTTGAGTTTAGTAGCTAACAAAAATTGAAGCACAAAAAAAAAATCATAATTGAGAGTTATTAGGTGATCACTCAGTTATCCTTCAAATTCAACAACAAAATATTAAAGTTTGGCAGATGCTAACATGTTCTTTGAAGACACATGTTAATTAGCTCAATTTATAAGTATTCGTCTTTAAAGTCGTTCATTTAACTTTTTAAAAGTCAAAATATTATTGTCATGAGTGCAAAATTACTACTTTTGATTTTTTTTAACATGTGCCATCAAATTATAAGTTAACGAGATCCTTCAAATTTTGATGTAAAATACAATGTATTTTGATTTTTGTGTAACTTTAAGGAAAATGTTAATAAATGACCTAATAACACTGTTTAAGGATTTTTTGTAAAAAAAAAAAAAACACTGTTTAAGGATTTGAAACAAACATTTGCCTATTGATTTTATGTCAAACATTGCTTAATAAATTCATTTCCACGTCAAAAGAACAAAAATTATACGGTGTCTCTGTCCAAACTTATGTTCCAACAACATTTATGGAAAACATTAGATAAAAAAATTGGCCACGGAGGAAGTGGAGGGACAAGATTGCAATATTTAAGATAAAAGAGTGCAAGTAAGTTTAAAATGAATATCGAAACAAATAACATGACCAATTTTTCCCAAAAAAAAAGAAAGACCATTTTTTATTTTTTATTTTTAAGAAAAATATTAGCATCAAACGATTATTTATTTCTTAATCATAATAAATGTTATTTTTTTTCGTTGAACTGTTATCTTTGCATGCAATTGCAAAGACTAATATTTAAAATGGGTAAGAATGCAACGAATGACATATCTCTCCCTTAAGATGGTAACAACTTTTATATCATGGAGGTTTGTGTGCTTAAGTGGTTTGTATTAAAAGATAATGAGTTGAAAGTTTTGGATTCAAATCGAAATGAAGTATAAATCGGACTGAATTGAAGGTGTAACCAAAAAAAAAATGGAATGAAGAATAAAAAAATTAACTTGACAAATAGTTACAAAAGTTGTCAATAAATGACAAAAATAATCACTGACTTTGCACTTTGTTAATTAAAATAATACTTCACACTAAAATAATCACTCAAGACTCATAATACCTCTTTTTATATAAGGACTAATACGACACTAAACAAATACTTATATGAATTGATATGACAATACATAAGTATATTGAGAGACTCACATCAAAATATTAACGAAACATTTTAACTAAAAAAAGTACATAATCAATAACTATTTTAAAATTTCGATACATTAAAATATTATCGTGACTACTTGTTATACATTCAAGAACAAACATATCATTACCTCTAGTAAGATACTTCATCTATCCCTATATTTAAGCACTCTTTTGATTAAAAATTTGTCCTTAAATATAAATAATTTTAAAAATGACTAAATATATTTATTATTTTTTTCCTAATCTTTAACTAATACTATTAACTTGTTTTTTTTTTAGAAACTATTAACTTTTCTTGAAATATTGAAATTACATTCCGGAAGAGAGTAAATACATAAACGGAGAGTAAATACAAAAATGTAAAATTTATCTTCGTAATGGGTGTCCGCAGTTATTCCCGCTCATATTCACACTACTCCATTTTCGAATAGACAATATCGCCGCTTCTCCATTAATTAATTTTCCTTATAGGGGTGCTACTTCCAAACATTACTATAATTTAATTCAAACTACCCTTTCATCTGCCACCTCATCACTCCGTAAAAACAAATCTAACAAATAAAATCCTCCATTAATTCCTTTTTTTTCAAAAAATTAATATATTAAAAAATTTGAAATCAAACATCCATCTTCTTCTTCTTCTTCTCCGTTCTCTCTTTCACATTCATCATTCTTCATCACTGCAACAACAGCAACAACAACAATTTCATTTTCATCTTCATCTTCCTTCAACAAGACGCAACAATTTCAGCGTTAGAATATCGATTTATTTATATGAAAAAGCACATGAGAACCAAATTTCACTCCATGTGAAATTTCTGACACATTCTCTTCCTAGATTAGATTTATACTTCGCTTTCTTACTTAATTTATACCGAGTCACCAACTCGGGGAGCGAGTGAGTTAACTCGTTCTTCAATGGCGTCTTCTTCTCGAGCACGAAGCAGCTCACCGTTTTCTCACCGGAAACCATCAACACCTTACTCTTCAACTTCTTCATCTTCTTCTCTCACTAACGGAAGAATAATACCTCGTTCTTCATCTTCCACCACGTCCTCGTTTTTCAACGCTCGATCCACCACTCCGAATCGCGGTCGGAGCGAGTCAACGTGTTACGGAGGTTCGCGCGGTGGTTATAGAGATCGTTCTCCGGTTGCGTTTGGTGGCGAGGAGCTGAGTGTGGATCCTGTTGAGACGTCCACGTCAGCGGATAGCATTTCTGTTACGATTCGGTTTCGTCCGTTGAGGTAAGGGTTTAGATCTGTGTTTTGATTTCAGATCCATTGTGTGTTACTGAATGATTTTGTTGCAGTGAAAGGGAATATAATAAAGGCGACGAGATCGCGTGGTATGCTGATGGTGATAAGATTGTTAGAAATGAGTATAATCCAGCTACTGCTTATGCATTTGGTATACTTTTGATTCATTCATTTTCTTGGATTTTATTCGGTTGGAAATTGATTATGGTTTTGAGTTTAGTGTAGTAATGATAAATTGTGGATGTTAATTTTTAACAGATAGAGTATTTGGACCACATACCGTATCCGATGAGGTGTATGAAGTAGCTGCCAAACCTGTGGTGAAGGCTGCCATGGAAGGTGTCAATGGTATGAAATGCTAATTTTGGAATTGAGGCTAATTTAGAATGTGATGTGTGAGTAGACTTTGATTTTTTTTTGGTAGTGAGTAGACTTTGATTTTGCACTACCAAGTATACCAAGCCATTTTCATGGATTGATCAATTGCTGTTTTAGTTTCTTATGATATCTTTATCTTTACTAGAATAAATTGGTTGACTGATTAGTTATATATATATACATACTGTTTAGTGTTAGAGTGGCTAATGAGTCAACTGAGTTTTGAGGATCACTTTTTTCCTTTTATAAAGCTGTTCCGGTTAATGGAAATGGAAAGTAACTTTAATAATGGAAAGTAACTTTAATTCTAAATATTGCAGGAACTGTATTTGCCTATGGTGTGACGAGTAGTGGAAAGACACATACTATGCATGTAAGTGTCTTTCTCTGGCTAACATATTTTCTTTTTATGCTTTCATTTGATGTTTTGTGTTCAAAGCAAGGGAGTTCTGTGTTGCCTTTCATCAATCATCATATTGCAATTCCTTAGTTTGGTATTTAAATTACAGTGTTTACTCGGGTAATGTTGGATGTTTGTAAAAAAAAGGTCTGTGTCAGTTAGTAATCTTGTGTTGGTTTCGAGATTTGAACATGGCAGTGCTTATGCTACACGGCGGCTACTTCTTGTTAGCGTTGCCTTTTTGTACAATTTTTGTGAGGAATGTAGGTTGTAGTAATATTCTAGCTGTTGCTTTATGTTTTAGTAGCCAAAGATCACGTCTCATAAGATTAGTTTTTGGGTAATGTATAAAGGGTTTTGATTCACTTACGGTTGATACATTTTTTTTTCTTCCGCGGTATTACACAGTCTGGTAAACTACCAATTAAGACTATACTAGCAGTTAACAATCAATCACACCAAATGCACCTTGTAGGATTAAGATCATTCTTGGTGGAAACTGAAAAATGACAGTGATGGTTAAAAGGATTTAAAAAAGAATATATACCGAAGAAGGATGCACGATACATTGGAAATTGGAGAAAGTTTTGTATTTTAATGCCATTCAGCTATGGAAAAGAGCGTTGCAATGATTATACTAACCATTTAATTTGATATTGGAGTCTTAGTTGCTAGAGTATCCATGCTTTGCAGTAGATGTATTTTAAATCCAATGCTTGGAATTTCATATTTCTGTCCAATACACATAGTTTTGATGACCCATTCTTGTTACCTGTTAAAAATAAAAACTGCCCTTGTTCCCGTATTGCTATTTTCACTCCCCGTAGTTGATTCATATGATGTGTGATCTTATAAACTGACTTCGTATTTAGGATGGTCTGTTACCATGTTGTAATGTGTTAAATTTGCAATTGCAAATAAAAATGATAAGAAATGTAGTCTCCAATTGCAAAATCATGGATTCCTAGAAATATTATTGTGTGACTGGCACTGTTCTTTTGTGTGTATGCAACAACAATAATAGCTCTCATAAATGCTCTAATGTGATATGCTTGGTCCACTTGTAGTTCTTACAAATGTTAGCTCTCATATAGTTTGCTTCTGTTTCACATGTCTTTCTGTGTGTGATCTGCAGTATCTTATTGGTATACTTTTCTACGTAGTTGCAATCTTTTGACTTGTGTTTTTAATTTTGTTTTCAATAATAATATATGCAGGGTGATCAAAATTCTCCTGGTATAATACCATTGGCAATAAAGGATGTTTTCAGCATGATCCAAGATGTAAGCTTTCTTGCCAATTTAGTAACTATTGATTTTTTAAATTACATAGGTGCTACCGTTGTTTATTATATCATGTTCAATGAAGTACACAGGATGTCTCTACCCTTTTGACACAATTGCCATCTCTCTCTTTCTGTGTGTGTTAAGTGTGTGCATCACTCTCCCTTTCCCGTTTGTTTGGCCATCTTTTTGCTCGTTTTTGTTATTACTTATTTATTACAAGGATACTTGAGCTCTATGTCCTGATTGGTAATTATTTATTTCTGCTTCAACTTGACATGATTGGAAGCATCGCATCCCAGCTATTTCTAATTGAACTTTTGCTGCAGACTCCAGGAAGAGAATTCTTACTCCGAGTGTCATATCTAGAAATATACAACGAGGTAATAACTGAACATTGTTTGCCAAATGATGTTTACAATGAACATGCTCTAGTCTATTTTTCCCTTTGATGACCATTATTTGACACGGATTGTTACATTGTTGCATGCATATTGTGTTTGTGTGTGCACATATTTCCCAAATATTTGATTTAATGGGTATATGGTGGTTGGTTCTGCTTTGTTTCAGGTGATAAATGATTTGCTTGACCCAACTGGTCAAAATTTACGAGTCAGAGAAGATTCACAGGTTTCTCTCTATACTCTTGTCTTGATTGATACCTTATTACTGTTGTTTTTCCATCTATTTTTTTTTTATCTTGTGATCATGGGTTTCTTACTCTGTTTTCATTGTAATAGAGTATATGCGCTTTTGCATGATCAGAATTGATCTTTTAATTTATCACAGTCCACTGCTTTCATAAAAATACTCAGTTTCATGTTAAAATAACGAGTTAGAATTTGAAGAGTATCTTGAAAATTAGTGTTGATTTAGAAGGTGGGAATACTATTATTTAGTTATGTCTAATTGTGGTTATATTCAATTATTGATGTTAAGGGAACTTATGTTGAGGGTATAAAGGAAGAAGTTGTTCTATCTCCTGGACACGCCCTTTCTTTTATTGCTGCTGGAGAAGGTACTTGCATTGATAATGATAGTTATACATTTCCTCCCAATTGTTTTTTAATAAAATATAATATTATTCATGGATAATGGTTGTCTGCGAAATGTTTTTAAGTAAGTTTGTTTCTTTTTTGTGCAGAGCATCGCCATGTTGGATCAAATAATTTTAATCTTTTTAGCAGCAGGAGTCACACAATATTCACACTGGTAAACATGCTTGATATGACACTGTTAAAATTGTTATCCAACAGATCCCCTTCATTTTTAATTGTATAACGGAAATTATCTATTACATCCCAAGGCAGTAAGTTTTCAAATGTCTAAGCAGATTACTGCACTTTTATACACCTATGTTTGTTGGAGCTGATTCATGATTGAAAGGCCAAAGTGTTTACTCATTTCTCAAATAATGTATTTTGGCTTTCTGTCATGAATCAAGCCTCATCAATGCATCAAAATATATTTCTAATTTATTTTGTTTTAATATGAAAATCTAAGTTGTCGTCATTTAATATATTTACAGATGATTGAAAGCAGTGCCCATGGTGATGAGTATGATGGAGTGATCTTCTCCCAGCTTGTATGTAAAAATTATTACTTATGACTTCACCGAAATTTCCATATTTATATGAGTTGGATCACTATTTTCATTTTGTGTTTGCTTATTTCTTCGTTCAGAACTTGATTGATTTGGCTGGATCTGAAAGTTCGAAAACTGAAACAACTGGATTAAGAAGAAAAGAAGGATCTTACATCAACAAAAGTCTTCTGACACTTGGAACAGTAGGTGTCATTCAACGTCTATATTTTTGCTACGGAGAAGATTTGTCATGTCTTTCTATAGCACCTGAGACCACCATTTTTAATTTCTATTTTTTATCTAGTGAAAAGTATTACTATGACATTTTTTTTGTACATGACACGGTAGTTTCCAGATCATGCAATATTTTTTGGGTAGAAATATATTTATAACTGTCTGAAAATAATGTATGTCATATCTTTTTTTTTTTTTTTTGGTAAGCAAGCAGGCAGAAATAACTGTATCTCATATTTAGTTCTGTTAAATGTTGAGGAAACATTTATCTATCATGCTGGACTATCTTTCAAATAACAGTCTTTTTTATGTGTGTGGGAGCTGATCGAATTGCATGTTGATTTATTTTTTGTTTTCCCTCTCAGGGAGGGCACACATTAATGTCTTGATTTTGTGATTTCAATGAAGGTTATAGGAAAGTTGAGTGAGGGAAAGGCATCTCATGTTCCGTATCGAGATTCAAAGCTAACCCGCCTCTTGCAATCTTCTCTTAGTGGGCATGGCCATGTTTCAGTAAGTTTGGAATTCCATAGCATTTTCAATAATTTGATTGCTCAACAGTAACTTTTGCCGTCTCTTTTAACTATGTATTATTCTAGATTGCGATTCTATTTTAATATGCTACTTAAGTAAGGCATTACTATAGCTATTCAGTTTCTCATGTATGGATTTATTGGAACAGAATGTGTTAGGCTGTCTGCACATGAGTTTCTTATTAACATTTGCTGTAACATGAAAATTTCAGCTTATATGCACTATAACTCCAGCGTCCAGCAATATGGAGGAAACTCATAATACTTTGAAGTTTGCCAGCAGGGCGAAACGAGTAGAAATATATGCGTCGCGAAATAAGGTCAACTCAAACTATTAATTATCTATACAATTGCATGCCTATAAGGATATACTTGAGATTTCTGATTCTCGGTGGATTTACTTGTTGCAGATTATTGATGAAAAGTCTCTAATTAAGAAATACCAGAGAGAAATTTCTGTTCTAAAACTAGAACTTGATCAAGTAAAGAAGGGAATGCTAGTTGGTGTCAGTCATGAGGAGATTATGACCTTAAAGCAGAAGGTTTTTAGCTTCATCTGGTGTTCATTTCATGTTGTGATTGTTAAAAAGGCTTTTGTGACTGTCTAACCATATTTTCTTATATATTGTGCTGTTATATGAGTAGTTGGAAGAAGGTCAAGTGAAAATGCAATCAAGATTGGAAGAAGAGGAAGATGCCAAGGCTGCTCTTATGAGTAGGATTCAGAGGCTAACTAAACTCATTCTGGTTTCCTCAAAGAATACAATTCCTGGATATCTTACTGATGTTCCCAACCACCAGCGAAGTCACTCTTTTGGCGAGGAAGAAGTGAGCTACTCTTTAAATTAACTAGTGTAGATTGTGTTATACTTTTTTTCTTCCTCCCCATTTTGGGAGTGCTAGTACTTTGGAGAGACTTGGCACAAATGTTAAAGTTGCCTCCGTGTAATTAGGAAGTTAAAGGTTCGAGCTGTCAAGTTTAAGTTGTTTATGATAAATTTGGTTTAGGTACAACCTTTTCCCTGTATTTCTCCTTGGCTTCAGAGTTTTACATTATCAGGTTGCCAACCTCTCCATGCAGAACCTTTATTGCGTGGAAGTTCTAGTGCCCTCAACTTCTTACTCTGATTTGCAGTAAAACTAGTTTAGCATATTAGGTTTCTCTTCATATTCTAAATTTTCATGGCCAATAAATTTCATGTTATCACCTGCTGGGCTCCAATTGAGTTTTAATCGGGACTACCATGCAGTGGTTTGTGTTCTTCTGTCACTGATTTAGTACAGTGATATAAACCATTCTGCTGGGGAAATGCTTGAAGTCCAGAGGTTTTTTTTTTTTGGTTTTGTTTTTATAGAGAAAGGTAGTAGTTAATTACTCAGGGAGAGGGGGAGAATGTTAGTATTAGGGATTGAACCCTAGAACTCCTTCGGGGTGCCAATCCAAACTACTGTGCTAGGGGATTTCAATTGAATCATTCTATGGCGTACTTTTTAACAGTTACACTTTTAAGTTGAGTTGGATTTTGACTGCTCTATTGCTAAACTATCTATTTTCTTAAATATATTATTGCATAGCTGAATAATGTCTTTTGTCCAGATGATCTTTCTTTATGCGTCTTTCTTTATGGAAGTAGTACAAAATTTATAAAATATTTATATCCTTTTTATTTTTCCAGAAACTTGATGCATTTCGTGATGGTATGTTGGTTGAAAATGAGAGTAAAAAAGACGCCTCTGCAGTGTCATCACACCTGTTTCATGATGGTAGACATAAAAGATCATCAAGTAGATGGAATGATGAATTTTCCCCAACTAGCAGTAGTGTCACTGAATTAACACAAGCTGGTGAACTGATAAGCAAAGCAAAGCTGGCATCGGTAAATTCAATCTCTCTCTCTCTCTCTCTCTCTAACAATATTGTTACTTTTCAATCTTAATTTCACGTCACTTGTCTCAAATCTCAATTTTTTTAAAAATAATTGTAATCACAATAAAGCTTTCAAAGTGCGTGAGTGGACAACTGTATTTATATTGGGGTCAGTCTGTAGTCTGGTTTTTAAATTGGCTACTTAACTGTTTATCAAGGGTCAAGTTGGCATTTGCCTTCTAATTATGATGTCAATACCCTTAGCAATGACCTTGGATTGTTTAATGATAGATTATTGGCAGGTGTACCAAATACTATCGAAGTAGTAAAAATATCGTTCCACAAGGACTGGTTTTAATCTCAATAATTCAATTACGTTATTCAAAAGGATGTATAAAGTTCTTTTAATTTGCCGCGAGGCAATTGGTTTGGTTTGATTTGTTGAAATCAAGTAACTTCAAATAAAGATTGATTAAGAAATATATGGAGAGAGATGAGATCGGGTCTGTCGAATCCTCTAGTGTTTCCCTAATTGGTATACTTCACCTATTCTTATGAATGATTCTCTAGTTCACGATAATTAACAAAATAGTCCTAATCAATCCCTTGAGTTAGGACCCTCTTCTCAAACTACAGCCCCTAATTCCTTAGGTGGTCTAATAATCTTTGAAGGTTTAGAGCACGTTAACCTAATATTACTAATAAACGATTATCCATTCCTAGACTAACCATGTTTATTAGAACAATTCAATTAGGTCTAAGTCGAAAGCTAGGGTCAGTAGTCATTCGTTCTCACTAAATCAGATTTATATGTGATCATGATATAAAAAGCATTCAGAACAATTGAATTGAATAAAAACTAGATTGTCATTCATACTAAATAGAGTTTCACAGCAACATGGATCAATTAGGGTTACACAGATTCATCTCAGACCTAATCTTTGAGAGATTTAGCTACTCATAATCGAGTTTACGAATAACATAATCAATGAAATAACTAAAACATACATGAACTGAATAAAGGATGAGGAAATCGCCCTTCAAGCAGTCTTCAGGTCTCAAAATCGCACTTTTGCTCCCCAAAATTGTAACCCTTGTTTCTGGCCCTGACTTCTGGTTAAATAGGAAATATTTTCTGATCGAAAAATCGCGCCGCGCCTGTGTCCAATCGTGTCACGATTTTATAACAACCTAGAGTCCTTCGAGATCCTTCTTCACAATTGTGACACGCCTCCCGCAATCGTGTCACGATTTCCAGCAATCCAAAACTTGCCTCCCTGCCTATAAATTCGCGTCACGATGTAAGCAATAGCGCCGTGTTTTGTTGCTTCAAGCTCTTAGTTGTTTTCTCGCTTTTTAACGCCTCTGCACCATTCATATTGCTCTGAACTCTATCAAATTTGTCAAAATAAGTCCTAAAAATTACGTAATGACAACATGTCATCATTTAATTTAACATATAGTTTGTAGTTTAACCATCCTAGGACATTTATATCAGGGGACTGCTATCAGATATATGATACAACTTAGCAAAACCATGGTGAAAAGTGCTTGAGTGGATGTGCCAATATCTTTCCTTTTATTTTTTTACCATACCTTCACTTGAGTATTGTATTTCATTGATGTTTCTTACTTTTAGTGGTCGGTCACTACACACTCTTTCAAAATTGTAGGGTGGGGTTTCAATATCCGATCAGATGGATCTTCTTGTTGAGCAAGTCAAGATGCTAGCTGGAGATATTGCCTTCAGTACCAGCACAATGAAGCGCTTGATTGAGCAGTCTGTAAATGACCCTGATGGATCCAAAAGTCAGGTATTCTGCCTCGTTTTCAAACACTTTTTCACTTAATTGTATTTGCATGAAAGAGTAACAAACACCTTTCTATATACTGTTTGGTCTAATTTACACCAATGTACATACCTACAGTGTTATCGAGTTTTTTTGATGCCAAACAGTTTTGCAAAAATGTTATGGAGTTTTGATACACCATGCCTTCTTAGAAAATACTTTTATAATTACAGATTGAAAACTTAGAACGTGAAATCCAAGAAAAAAGGAAGCAAATGAGGCTGTTAGAACAACGATTAACTGAGACTGGTGAATCTTCTATGGCTAATTCATCACTAGTTGAAATGCAGCAGGTATTTAGACAATTTTACAGTTTTGAAGCCTGCATATTAAGGTAAATGATTTAATAATACTCATTCATGATTTTTTTTCTCTGGGTTTGTTATGACAGACGGTCTCAAGATTAACGACTCAATGTAATGAAAAAGCCTTTGAGTTGGAGGTGAGTAGTATTTTAGCAATGTTGGAGTGTTTTTTGGGTAGTAATCTAGTTCCAAAATAATGATTTTTGTACACACTTGTATTTGGTCATTGAATTGTACTCATTCAGCATACATCTTGGTCGACATTGATAATTTTTAACCATACATAATATGTCTCTTCAAAACATCTGTAGATTAAATCTGCAGACAACCGTGTCCTTCAGGAGCAGCTAAATGATAAGGTACGTGTCTTCACTTGCAATTTGCGCCCCATATGCAATACTTTTATTGGGTTTTCTGTCCTAAAAGTTGTATTGATTCGTTGTACATATATTACGAAGTTTATATCTGACAGCCTCACTTTTAAATTTTCTTTTGTCAACAGTGTTCTGAAAACAGAGAGTTGCAAGAAAAGTTGAAGCAACTGGAGCAGCAACTAACAGCAAGTTCTAGTGGTACATCATTATCTTCTGAACAATGTGCATCCGGAGAAGACATTAATGAGTTAAAAAAGAAGATACAATCCCAGGTAACTGATTTTTTTTCAAAGCAGTACAGTTTGATGGATTATATGTTTTCTATTTCATTCAATTGTTTTGTTCACTTTTGCAACTATGATGTTTTTTCCCACTGCATGTCAAAATACTTCCTCTGCATTTATTACTTATGAAATCACTTATTGGCATTGTAATTTATAATCTTTCTGTTAGACGCTTCTGAGTATTGAAATAAGGCAGTTATCCTATTCCTATATGATATTTTAATTAGGACAATTATGGTTATGTGTGGCAGTTATGTTTTTGTGTTATAAATAGGGAAGTTATGGGATATTTCTGAATGGTTATGGGTGGGAGAGACTAAGCTCTCAAATTCTTGGAGGGAGAGACCAAGACTCTCGAACTTTTTGGATAGTAACTGTGTATTATATATCTCTATCCTTAATTTATGTGTGAATTATATATTATCTATAGTGTGCGTAATTGTTTCCTGTAAATGTGTCTGCCATCAATAAAAGACAGTTTCTACCATTAAAATGTATTTTGGTACCAATTTGTAACATTTCCTAAGGCTTCTGAACGATGATACAATGTTGTGTTGATTGGACTGAGCTGACATTTTCTTCCTTGTTTTCAGGAAATTGAAAATGAAAAACTTAAGCTAGAGCAAGTTCACTTGTCAGAAGACAATAGTGGGTTGCGTGTCCAGAATCAGAAACTATCGGAGGAAGCTTCTTATGCCAAAGAACTGGCCTCTGCTGCTGCTGTAGAACTGAAGAATTTGGCTGGGGAAGTGACAAAACTTTCATTGCAAAATGCAAAGTTGGAAAAAGAATTGATGACTGTACGAGACCTGGCCAACTCCCGTGTTGCCGTCCAAATGGTTAATGGTGTTAACCGTAAGTACAGTGATGCAAGATCTGGGAGGAAGGGGAGGATTTCTAGCCGTGCTAATGACCTTTCAGGAGCTGGCTTAGATGACTTTGAGTCATGGAGTCTTGATGCTGATGATTTGAGGCTGGAACTGCAGGCCAGGAAACAGCGAGAGGCAGCTCTGGAGTCTGCATTGTCTGAGAAAGAATTTGTGGAAGAGGAGTTCAGGAAAAAGGCTGAAGAAGCCAAGAAAAGAGAGGAAGCCTTGGAGAACGATTTAGCTAATATGTGGGTCCTTGTTGCTAAGTTAAAAAAGGAAGGCGGAATTGTCTCAGAATCAAACATTGATAAAAAATTTGACGGGGCTGAAAACATAAACGGTCAACAAAATAATGACCATGAGTGTAATTTTGTCTCTAAGGAGCAGCATCTGGATGTATCAAAACCACATGGTGAAATTCCTAAGGAAGAACCCCTGGTTGTACGCCTCAAGGTAACAGCGTACTGCAGTTATTTTAGTGTTTCTTTGTCTTAAAAAAATTCTGAACGGATTTTCTATATAGACTGGCTAACAGGAAATCAATTTGATCAAAAATACTAACCCACCCAATGTGCCTAGTTATACTATTATCCCAAGGAATACTAGCAACACACAGTTCCATCTACTCTGAATTATATTTAGAAACAATAAACATATCTGAAGGTATTTTCTTAATATTCTAACAGTTGGATAACCTGAGTATAACATAGCGCTGCTTTCAGTTTCTGCAGTAATTACTCTTTTATTTTTGAACTTGGATGATTAAGTCCAATGACTAAGCGCATAATTTCTTTGATATTTACTGCAAAATTTATAACTTTTGCCAGAACGGTCTGCTGAGAGACTGTTTTTGTGTTGCAATGTTGTGATTTCAGGCACGTATGCAAGAGATGAAGGAAAAAGAACTCAAGTACTTTGGAAACGGTGATGCCAATTCCCATGTTTGTAAAGTATGTTTTGAATCTCCAACTGCTGCTATTCTTCTTCCATGCCGACATTTTTGTTGTAAGTATTTTCAATAGATGTCTGAAACTATTTCCCTCAGATTCTTGGCATTTTTTTTTGCAAGTATACTAACAGCCTCTTGTTTGCTCTTGCAGTGTGTAAATCTTGTTCACTAGCTTGTTCTGAGTGTCCTATATGCCGCACAAATATTACAGATAGACTATTTGCTTTTACATCTTGACCTTATTAACAGAGGTCTTTGCTGTTATCTTAATATTTATTTTGCCGCCTATTCAAATGATGTAAAATTATTAATGGGTATTAACTTTCTGCTGTTTTAATGTTTGCAGGCTCTATCGCATTGAATTATTATATCCCATGCAATTAGGGGTGCAATTCTTTTATTAGTTTGCCTATATGTAAGACCGTTTGAAAGGTACATCAATATCTTCTTTCTTTTGAACTTCCCATGGGGAATTGTATAATAGGGGAAAACAAAGGGGAGCGGAGAAAGAATGTAAAAAAGGGAAAGGGTGCAAAGGCTGCCACTGAAGTATATATGAACAATGTATGTTAATACAGTAGTATTTTACTGCAAATCCTCTGGTTATTCCTTTGCTGAGTATAAGAGCCGTGATATTTTTCTTGACTCTCTTGGAGAGAATATACACTGAATTTCTTTTTTAAATTTTTATTATCTAGATTTTCAATCAAATTATAACACGTAAATGAGTTTAATTTTGATATACTTCCTATGTAAAGTTTTTCTCTGTCAACAAACCAGAACCAATTAGAGAAGTACTTCTCAACACACGAAACAGGGATCCTCTATCTAGTAACGTAAATTTTCTTTTTTAGATCTAAGGGTCCTCACAGGTGCTGCACCGTGCAGGTGCTTTTGGAGATCTTTTTCTACTTTCTGGTATGATGAAATTCAAATATTTTCCACTATATCATGCAAGTTCCTCATAAATTTAGTGAGACTTATGAATTTGAACCAATTAAAGAGTGTGTTGTTAGTATAATTTTAGTATTTATAATTCAAGTCAACATTTATGATGATTATGATTAATTATCATTTTAAAATATCTTCATACTGCGAGCGTGTATAAATTAATTTGATCCGTAAATTATTGTTTGGATGAAAATTTGGCAATAACTATACAAGTAACTTGATTAAGTTTTTATTTTATTTAAATGGAATGTGTTTAATGATTTAGTTTATGTTATTAACACGAGATCCTTTCTTCACCTTAGTAATCTCACACTAATGTACTTGATGATATAATCCGTATTCAATCATATACTAATTTTATGAATTTTGCTAACGATATTATGCCTTCAATGGACTTGAAAGAATATTGTAGTAATTGCGCTGATAAAGTAGAACATTCTTAATTTATCATATGAATGATGTTTGTATCATAAAGGTTGGTTTGTTGAAGATAAGAGGTTCAAGTCGTTTGGCTAAAATAGATTGACGATCATAAAAGAATTTGCAATTTGGTGCATGATATTTCTGAGAAGGTAAAATCGTGAAAGTTGCGAGTAATTTACCCCACATGATGATAATGGAGGTGATGTTCAACTTTGGTCTAGTGATCAGTTGGACCGGTTTTCTATGGCCACTGCTTATCAAATGTTAAGTGGCCTATTGATGCTCTGGAAAGAGTTATCGAGCCTTCATTTGGCAAGCTCTCCCTAATCAATTACGTATCAATGTGAGAATGGCAAAGTGGAGTTTGTGGAACTCTTGGTTTCGCATTGTGGGCGATAGAAGCAAACTACATTGCATGTGTTAAGGGACTGCCCCTAGGCTTTGGCAGTTTGGAGAAATGGTTTAATCACAATTTAAACCGGCACATAAATCAATTGATGGACCTTGATTGGGATGTTGTTCGGATTAGGACATGTTAGCTGTGGAGAGAAAATTGCTTTTTTGACATCGATAACTTCACAATGATACAAGAAAATTACCTAAAGGCCCCGGGCGATAGTTAACTACCGTTGGACCCAGCGGTAGTTAACTGCCGTTGTGAACTGTGACTTAAGAACGCAGAAACTCTAGTTTCTGGTTGCAGTACACATGCAAGTTTCACTCCAACATAATTGAAAAATCACCCAAACTTCATTTTGCTTAAAAATCATCCAAATTTTATCAATTAATTCACAAGTAAGTTCATTTCTTCCTATTTACATGCATTGTAGGTTGTTTAGGGTTGTATTTTCATAATTTTAGCAAAATGTTAGTGTTTAGAATAGGTTTAGAAATTGCAAATTATTATAGAATTTGATGTTGTTTAGGACTGTTTATGTTGAAATCGTTGATTAGAGTAAGTATAGGTACAATGTAGTTGTTTAGAAGTTGGAATTTTAGTAATTGTGCCAGTAATTTAGAATGCACTTAAAGTGTTTGATGAAATGCCTAAGTGAGATAATCTTGCTTTTTTTTGTGATTTTTTTTTCTTCCAAATATGTTAAATTTTATAATGTATATATGTTATAATTATTATAAGCTTGGATTTTTACATTTTTTGGCAAGTTTAAGAATGACATAATGTTATACGATACGTAAATGCCTAAGTTGAATGATTCT
>Ga0228710_1005503_pt1 | contig 19643 bp, 19 predicted proteins | sample MedpolnodulmetaG_FD_177995 | JGI IMG/M metagenome (GOLD analysis project Ga0228710, IMG submission 177995) | Root nodule microbial communities from Medicago polymorpha collected in Santa Monica, California, United States - pink nodules | ecosystem: Host-associated > Plants > Roots > Nodule... | reverse complement strand
AAAAAAAATTCTGAAAAAAACGCTGCCAAAATAAAATTATTAGTTGAAAGAAAGAATAAAACATTGTGCTCATTAATTAGTTGAAGAAAAAAAAACACCATGCTCGTAAATTAGTTGAAAGAGAAGAAAAAAAACACCGCTAATTAATTTGGACAAATTCACAATAGTATATTCGGCCGAGAAACATGGAGATGCTATTTATTCAGCTACTAAACCGCCCTTCCATTTAAAATTAGGTTGAATAATGATAAATGGATTTTTTAGTAAAAAAATAAGTGGGTGTTGCTTGCAAATTTACACCTTAGTGTTTTTAGGTGGGTGTAAAAAAGAATTTGGTTACAAGGCTAAGAAAAAAGAAAAAAAAACGACAATAAGAGAAAAAAGAAAGCCTAAGCTCTAGGGAAAAAAATTTCCATGGCGTCGTTCCTGATCAAAGGGAGAAGGTCGCTTGGAGGAGAAACATGAGTAGAGAATTCCTCATTTGAGGTGGTTCCGAGCTTAGCTAAGAAGTCAGCACATTGATTCCCTTCTTTGAGACAATGATGAATGGAGAAGTTTCTTGAGGAGAGAATATCTTTAATGTCTTGGATTAAAACAACATAGACATGATAATTGGAAACATGATGAGGACAAGCTTTGTAGATAGCAGCGAATCAGACTAGCAGACTAAAACCTCAATGTCTGATCCTACTGCCAGGAGTTGACCATAGTGGATTGCAGTGAGCTCAGCGAACAAAATGTTAGTAGTTACTGCAATGTAGCTCGAGAAACCTGAGAGATAGAGGCCAACATAATTCCGGATATGATGCCACCATATCCAGCTCGAGTTGGAGTTCCCAAGCAGCTTCCATCCACATTGAGGACAAAACAACTGAAGTTTCCGTTGTTCCAACGAACCATACGGTCTGGATGAGGAGCAATCACGGTATGAAAGGTGCTCTTAATCATTTCAGCCGAGCTTTGAATGTGGAAATGAATCCGAGTGAGGGACCAAGTTTCATGACTAAGACACATCTGGTTACGGTGTCTCCACGTCCACCAGAGACTAGCAAGGAAGATGGTTGAAAGCGCACCTGTAGCATTAATTTTAACCTAGCCACGCACAGTTTCTTCGGAAAAGTAAACTTGATCTGTGAAGCCAAGCTTGAGCCAGATGTTTTTGGAGTATGTACAGTCTCAGAGGCAATACAACAGCGTTTCCTCCTCATCTTTTTGGTTCCAAAACTAGAGCTCCCATGGTCTTATTGGTTCACAAGTTCCTATCATTGACATTCATGACCTTCATCTCACCGTGAGAGATGTCTTCACTTATAATGGTCAACACACCCAGGCTCTTTACACTAACCTCCCGCAGACTATTGCAGACTACATAAACAACACACACATCAAGTTTAATGAGAGGGTTGAAGATACTTTCATTTGGAACCACAACATTAATGGTACCTACACCACTAAAAGTGGATACTCCTCGCTCCTTGACAATTCAAACTCCGCCACAACTCATTCTCCTCTGGGTTCTTGGTCTTGGATATGGAAGCTAAAAATCCCTGAAAAATTCAAATTTCTGGTCTGACTCGCTTGCCACGACGCGGTCCCTACTCTTTCCTTGCTCAACCACCGCCACATTGCTCAATCACCTAGGCGGGTGTAAATTAGCAGTCCTCTTAAAATACTTAATATTAGTAATAAAGTCATCATAATTATTATAACTCAGGTAGAGACATTGTAGTATGTAGGAGTCAGAATTTATTTTATTTTTTAACCAAAGAGTAGTGCAAAGTGCACTACCCAAATTCATTCAAAGAAAATAAGAGCATACAAAAAGAAAAGTGGGAATACCCCAAACCTTTTCAAAAGGTAGTAAACCTATAGTTGGGCATTCCCAACATATTTTTAACCACTTCCTGTCTAATGTTACTAGGAGCATCCTGCCACCAAACAAAACCATGTATATTTAAACTTATATTGGCTAAGGCATCTGCACAAACATTGCTTTCCCTGTAGATATGAGACACCATGAAGTTCATATTCCTTGTAGCCTCCATGCGGTTTATCCACTTGTTTTTTAGAGACCAAGGAATCATATGATTGTTTTTAAAAGCAAGCATCAGAAGCATTGAGTTAGTTTGACATGAAACCTAGATTTTTCACTTATTTGTAGTAATGGATAAAATTCATTAGACTACTTAGACCAAAAAAAAGTCATCACAATTAATTGAGATAGGAAACCTAGTCAATCATATATAATTTATTTGGTTTTTGAAATCTGTTATAAAACAGAAATTTGGAGTAGGTTAGAAACCTCCACAAATTTAACCAAGTTTTTAGGGGTCTAAAACCCCTGCAAATTGACAAATAACCACCGCTAAATTTCAATTATTTTGCAACATACCCTCTATATTATTTATTTTTTTGGTTAACTTTTAGAGTTACGCACATGATTCATTGTGATGTACTAACACTAAAAAACTTTTTAGGCTAACATTGCCTGAAAATTAAACTCAATTTTAGTCTTATAATTCTTTTTAAGAAGTGTATGCATCTCAAATAAAATACGTGATATGAGCAGGAGAACGTATGAGACAAGTAAATGTTCTGTATAATTACCAAGAGAGGGCCAAAACTTTCCATAGTATCCGTTATTTCGAGAGTGTGCTTCTATTACAAACTTTATTCATTTTTAAATGCAATGTTTCTTTTCACAAGGAACATTTTAATTTTAATTTTGAGGAAATTTTCACAAACAACATTAGACCATCCACAACAGAGCACCATAAATTAGATGTTTACATTTATTTCATATGTCCACATCACTTTTCTCCAACCCAACACATCAAAATAAATTATTAAATAGGTCCCACAAATAATTTTATATCATTACATTTTAACAACATTTATTTATTTTATTAAGATTTATTAAATGTGACTCATGAAAAATGAAGAGAGGGTGCTTCCATAGCCACCATTCTCCATAGTCACCCATATATTATTCTCCACAATAGGGGTGCCTATTTAATGTGGTGCTAAATATGTGAAGCATCCACCATTGTGGATGGTCTTAGTTTATTACTTTCTTCATTCCTAATTATAAGCCTCATTTGAAAGAAAAATGTGTCCATAAATATATGCTTCTATACAAGTTACTATGTGGATTTATTATTTACTCCATCCGGTCTCATATATAAGAAAAATTTCTTTTATTAGGTTCATTGAGTAGTTAACGTATCTGGTCTACATTGTAAAACATATATATTAATTATTCAATGAACCTAAAAAATAAATATTTTCTTATATTTGAAACCGGAGGGAGTAATTTCTTTTCAAACATACTTCCTATTATTACTATTAATTAGTTTATTTTAAAAGACAAAAATATGACTTTTTGGAATGAAAAGAGCGTCCTTGAAGAAATTTGAAATGAAATAAACGACGACTTTTTTGACATTCATTGCTGATTTTCATGTTAATGGTAAACTAGTCAAATGATCAAATAAATCATTCTTCTTATTCTGAAAAACGATAATCCTTAATAGTTGAACATCTTTTTACCAATCTCCTTGGTCCGGGTGCATGTACACAATTTTGTTCCCTAAGTCTTTTAAAGTTGTGATTTTGACCTCCTAAAAAAACAACTTTTTTCAGACCCCCTAAATTTACTTTCTGTTGCAATTTTGGCCCAATCAACACTGTCGTGGGCGCCTTGCCAAGGAGAAGACGCGGGTTCGATTCCCGCTATCCGCCGTTGCTTATGTATTGAATACGAAAGTAATAGTATATTTATACTTTTATACTAAAAAAAAAAAACATAGTATATATTTCCACGTGTGTAAATTTTTAATTTTATAATATTTTTAATTTTGTAATTAAAAAATAATTTTTTTTAATTTTTGTAATAAAAAAACAAAAAACTAATTTGTAATGAAATTTTTACAAATAAATTTTTTTTTTTTTTGTAATTAAAAAAAACATTTTTTTTAAATACAATTTTTTTAAAAAAATAAAAATAATTACACACATGACACCCACATATCCGTTGACTGGATTAAAATTGGTGTGGGTGATCAAAATTGCAACAGAAAGTAAATTTAGGGGGCTTGGAAAGAGTTGTTTTTTTTAAGGGGTCAAAATCACAACTTTAAAAAACTTAGAGGGCCAAAAGAGGAGTGACAATTTGGAAGGTACTTTGATAGCTAATGAAATAGAGGATGGTTGAAAGAAACTAAAAAAAGAAGCTCTTAAGTTCAAAGTGTATTTTGAATACAACTTATGATTGATGGACTAGAACTACTTGAATTTTTTACAAATGAAGACCCAATTAAGTGGAGTAAATGGGTGAATGAATGTTTAGTCTTGTGCCAATACCGATTTTGAGTTAAGATCTTCTTCATTTATAAAAATAAATGGAGAATGTCATTTAAAAAGAGATACACATATAAAAAGGCTGTGAGTTTTATTATTGAGTGGATCTCACCATCATTAATTATTTTTTTACTTTTTATCCAAATGGAGAAAGACATAAATGGAGAGGATCTTAACTCCTAGAGCGATTTGGACTGGACGATAGATTTTGATTAATGTAGATCAACCATATTGTACCATTAGTTTTTTTTTTGGTCGTGGCCCCTTGTATATTTTATGCATTGTCCCAACCAACTGAGCTAAGCTCACGAGGACATATTGTACCATCAGTTAATTTGTGTGTATTGTGCTAGCCTTTTTTAAACAAATTTTAAATTAAATAATTTTAAAAAAAATATTAACAATCATTTTTATAGAAATAAATCCAGTCAAATGTGTATGTAAGAAGTCTATTAAGGTTCCCGATACTTGTGTTGTGGAGTCCACCTTAGATGCAAATTAATCTTTCCGGATTTAGCATCATCCAAAATAAATGTTTCGTCGTATTCCCCTTCCAATATGACCTTGGTTAGTGTCATGATCACTTTTCCCATTTTTTCCTACAAAAGAAAAAGGAAAACACTCAATTTCTTCCGATTCATGAAAATACCATGTAAAACCAAGATGAATATGACAAAGTGGTCACTTGAGGAGAGGGGGAGATAACATAACGAATATCTTAATCAAACCACGCATACAAGAAAAAAGTTATGTGCACAACAACATTTAAATAAAATTACTTCCATTAACTTGCATAACTTCTTTGCAAAAAAGAGGAACATTGTTGAATTCATAATAAAAAGTTTCAAAGTCTAATTCAGAGTATTTGAAATTAATGATTTAAAAACAATATAAATAAAAAAAATGGCTATCAAAATATTTATATATTATATTGGACTATCATAAGAAACATAGCTCCATACCTCCGTCCTAAATAAGGGAGTGCCCTCGTGATATCCTAGGAGAGAACACCCTTAGTGTAGGGGCGAGTAAAAGGTCATGAAAGGAACATGTCCCCTAAGAGATAGCTAGCTCGCTAAAGAGTGGTTAGAGGGAGGTGGGAAGTTAGGATATCGGGTAATTGTTGAGCGGTTTGAAAATGGACGAAGGTTTTAGCATAAATGGAACAAGGGAAGAGAAAGAAGAGATCATTTCTTCACAAAGCAGAAAAAACATCACCACCCTTACTGGAGGAATGATCGTACTTCTAAAAGCAACCTCCCCCCCACCCACACAAGCGTGCGCACATATGTATGTATGTATTTAGTATTAACTATAAGTTGTCGAATGAAGTTTTCAATTCATATAGTATGTACTTTGAAACAAACAACTTCAAGTAGACAAGTTTAAGAGGTGTTACCTTTCCAAAGGTGTCATGATCCCATAGTTCAACAATTAGCATGTCGTGTAATCCATCCTCCACAACGAAGTCAAATGTTTGATTCCATACTGGATTTAGAGTTTCATTTACAACCTGAGAATACATTAATTATTGTTTAATATATTGAAACTATATATAATTCAACATTTGCACAAATTATCAATATATAATTGCTTGACTTGTAAATTAGAACAAAACATGTTAAAATATCTTTATAACTATTGTGCTTTTGATACTATTTCAAATTTTAAATCTATTTAATCATTTGTTATTATCCTGCAATTGATCAAATTAAACTTATTTAAAAACTAAAATATTGCAAAAGTGTAACCCCAATAACATCATAAGTCTTACTCGGGTCTTTTGTTTCTTTTCTGATTTTTTCAATGCAAGGACAACAAATGGGTCAGCCTTGCCCATAAAATCTACTATTGGTAAGTCTTCAGCTGAAATTACAGTGACTGATAGAACTCCTCTTACAATCACGTTGCTTTTCCTCCGTGATGATGATATTGAATTATCTTCTTCCTCTCCATCACTAGCTCCATTCTTCAAGGTCTTCTCAAACGTAGTTAGTGAGTAATCACGGACAAAAGGGCTCTTAAAAGTGTTCTCAACTCCACATGGGCAATACAATAGCTCCAAGTGCACCTATATGGGTTGATAACAAGATGGAACAAAGCTCAATAGGTATTATAAAATAATATAATTTAAGTTTCTACAAACAAAATATTAGAATGTCGTGAGAAGACAAAGAACATAAAGCAGACAAACTCTTCACAAACTATGTGAATGTAACAAAAATTATAAGAAATTAATATATTACCTCACCCCTATATTTGTTATCTTTGTGGATCTCTAAATCTTTAACCAATTTCAACCATACATCCTTAACTTTACCAGGTTCAAGTTCCTTTAGGGAAACTTGGGCACAACCAATAAGCTCAGCTGCTTGAATGCCTTCATCATCAAAGATTCTTATGGTCAAGTGTTGTGTTGATTCGTCTTCAATAATGAATTCAAAGTGCTCATTCCATATTGGGTTCAACTGGTTGTTCTGAGCATGACCAGTAATTATATTATGATTTGCAACCACACACAATGATAAAGAAACAAATAAATAATAAATAGGGACTTACAATTATTTTACTGGTTTTGGTTTTGTCACGGAGTGGGCGTACAAATACCACAGCAAAAGGATCAGATTTCCCAATTATATCTTTATTCGATAAGTTCTTTGCCTGCACTAGTTTTACATCTAGTGTTCCAACGGGTTTCAATTCTAGGTTACTGTGAGATGAAGAAACAATCACATGTTCTCTATTAAAAATAATATTATTAAAATGCTATCAAGTAAACATAAGGATATGCTTTGTAAATGTGATGAAAAAGACAAAGAAGACAATTTGACCGAAAAAAATAATATTCAAAACATGTAGAAATGACAATGATATTAATTTATAATTCCAAAATAAAATTCAATACGATCAACAAATGCCAACAACCAAGATAACAATCAACTCTCTAAGAAAATTAAAGATTCGTCAACATGAATTTGTGATTAAAGCCCAAACTAATAATAATAATAATAATTTAATTACATAAATTTTAAATCACAAGTCTCTCTATAATACATTTCACTAGTGATAACACTTGAGGTTAATTCCAACTAGGAAGATGGGTAAGTTAAAGGTCAACTTAGATTCAAGCCCAACCATAAAGAAAAATGGGAAATGCTAAAAGAGCAATGCTACCAACACTCTCTTTTGTGCACTCTCTTTAGCACTCACTCTTTTATTGGGTAAAATCATTGTATGTTCCACCACCATATGTGGGTTCCATTTCCAAAGTGTAGGTCCCACATTGATTTCACCCAATAAAAGAGTGAGTGCTAGAGAATGCTCAAAAGAGAGTGTTGCTAGCATTCCTCATGCTAAAAATATTAATTGTTGATTCCGAAGAAAAAATTGTACATAATAGAACTTTTAAATTGAAAGTTTTAAAATTTATATTAACTATTATATTAAAGTTAATACAATGGTTATCATTGGACCACATCCCCAAACAAACTTTTAAGGTTCCTACAACATAACTTAGCAAGAAAGAAAATAATCTCGTATTGCTTTTCGGAAGATAGTAAGAATGAAATTTCTTATACCTATAATCTCCTGGTATAATTGGTATGACTTTACGTATCGGCCAAGTTATAGAGTCTTCAATGGCATCTCGAATTGTTTCCTGAATAAATAAGAGTAGTTTGTTACTTAGGTACAATGTTGCATGATTTGAAAATAAATTGACAATAACATCCATACGAGAAACTTATGTAGTTGATTGTACTTATCCATGATTCAAACGACAATGTACAAAAACCTGACGCTCTTTTTTGAGTATCCTCTAACAATATTTATGATCTTCAAAAGATTAGGGAAAAGGAAGTAGAGAAGCACCCTTTAAAACCTTGGATATGTAATTAGTATTTTCAATGGTAAAAAATAGCATGCAACAATAAAATTTGTGAAACCATAAAACTTATCTACTGCCTAATCATTATTTTATTACACAACTATGAAATTTTGTCTACATGCAAAGATTTTGTCTGTTTTTTCCCATTTTATATTTTAGCATATCCATGTATATAAAATTTCAAAATGCATCATGAAATCCTTTCAGTTTAACGCTTGTACCGGATTAGTCCTTTTAGTTTTTTTTTTTAAATTGATCTTTTATGTCAGTAAAAGTGAACAAGTTAGTTTGTTAATATTTTATTTTTTATTTTTGCAACAAGCTGATCCTTTTTTCTTCTAACTTTGTTGAAAAGTGCTTAAGTGACCATTTAACATTATTGAGGTGGAAGGTCTAAAACCCGTTTATAACATCAAACATAATTATCTTGATACATTTTCTTCATGTTGTTTCCCAATTCAATCATAATCACATAAAATTCCATCAACAACATTATAAATCAAATAGTCGATCGATTTTATTTTAAACTAAGACTGAATAATACATCTTGAAGTATGAACAATAGTTTTGAAAGCGGTGAATTTGGACCAACCAACTTAACAATCACATAAGCATTTTTTAATTGAGTTTGATGGTAAGAGAGGCAATGGTGCATGATTTTTATGACTTAAAAGACTAGGTACATACTTTTACTAACATAAAGAACTAATTTGAAATTATAAAAACTGAATGGACTAATCTAATACAAATATTGAACTTAAAGGACCTCATGATACATTTGACCAAATAAAATCAAAGGAATAACAAAATTGTCTTTCAAAATAATTTTCTTGTACCTCAATAGCTTCAGATACCCCTGGTAAGGTTGAAATATCACCACCAACAACCTTAAGAGTAAAATCCAAAGCTTTCTGTTCGTAAAACAAATAAAAACAAAAATCGAAGTAGTTAAATTTTTGAACTATGCAAGTTTTTTAACAAATTCTCATTGACATTATATTATAACTAGCCGACTGGAATCTGCATCATGTGCGACCATTCATCGAAGTTAGTTTTATTTTGTTACTAGACATCAAAGAGTAGAGCTATCATGAAATAACATCAAATATTTTTTTGTTCATTCAACATGTTGAAACACTTATTAGACAAATAACTTAAAATATTTTATTTTCTAATATGAGGATAAATTACAAGACAATATAAATCACCTTTTTTCTTAGAGAAAAACATACGGCTCCAAAAGCAGGAAATTCAGCTACAAGAGGTTTGAAGATCAACCTGAAAACCCCAGTGAATCCAATATTTTTTACCTATATAAACAAGTTACAATGAAATAGAAATAATAGAATGGTAAAGGTTGTTAAAATTTAAAATTGAGGGTTAAATAATTTTTTTGTCCCTATAAATATTTCAAATTTCATTTTTAATCCCTCTAAATTTTCAGCAAGTTTTGGTACCCATATATATGTTTTTCATTACGGTTTTTAGTCATTGCTTTTAAGGAAACTCATATATATATCCTTTAAAACCTTGAATTATTTTTTGCAATTATGTTTAGTACATTATAGAAATATATTTTTCAAATGTATAAATTTGTCTAATAAGGAATAAATAAAATATAAATTTTAATTTTTTAACGCTTTAACATTTATATTTAGTTCATATTTTGTTAAAAAATTCTAAATTTTGTGAAAGAGATTGATATGATACTATATATAAAAAATTCATTGAAAAATATGGAGGATACACGCGAGTTTACTTAAAAACATAGGCTGAAAGTTGTGACGAAAAATATTTAGAGGACCAAAACTTGCTAATTTTTTTTTTGATGAACTAAAAATGAAATTTGAAATATTTACATGGTCCAAAAATTATTTAACCTTAAAATTAATGCTTTGAGTCATCCAACAAATATTTGTGAGTTACCTGCGCAGGTAGTACAATACCAACTTTGGTTTTAATGGAAAGAACAATATCCGGGTTACCATCCCACTGCATGTCAAACTCCATTGTGACTCCATTGGGCCCACTATCCTCTTCAATAATTGAAATTCCTATACATTTTGAGCAACATATATAGATCAATTAAAAACCTTCAAGTTCACTTTGTTCACTTAGGTTATGACTAACGAGTATAATAGACTACGAGAAATCTAGAGCATAATAAGCACGAGCAAAATCATCCATTTTTTGTAATGAATTTTGCATAAACCAATGACAATCACAACGAGTGCCGCATGAAATTGTCAATCAAATAAATATAATATTTTATACTCATAATTAGTCATATCACAAAAGATAAGACTCGAATTTCACAATAATAATTATATATCTAACCTGTAAATTGTGGAGCTACACTACCGAGTGTAAACGTTGAAAACGTGAGAGAAGACAAAACCACTGGCCTATACTGTTCAAGAATTGGTTCGACATTGCTTTTTACCAATTCTGTCGCTGCCTACATATATTTTCATATTGTATTAGAAAAAACACTATATCCATAACCTCACATAATAAAATATATATACCCAAACTTGATAATAAAAAAAAAACTTAAGTAAATTACCTCATTGACAAATGGCCAAATCTTTTCTAAATGGCTATTAAGCCAATTTAACTGTATTATGAAATATAATAATATTAGAATCTATAACAAAATTTATTTTGGAGGTTCTACAAGTAAAAGTTTCAACATAAAAGGAGAAAACTGAACTAAACTTTTCTCTTTGAGTAAATACCACCCATGACGGATAAAAATTTGGAGGTAGAAGTTTTCTCGAATCCTCCACTGTCATCCTCGCAAACTTTGCTATTGTCTTTGCCTATAATAGATTCATAAAAACCACACCCCAAACACGTAAGTTAATAAAATTATAACAAGAAGTATCATAGAAAATGGTTCATATTATTACTCTGAAATGAAATAGAGGAAGGAGTTAAAATCAATTAAATTAATGTAAGTTTTAGAAGATATACCAAATCTGTGCGGCGCTTGGATCGAGTACTTTCTTGACGAGTGAAAGCGACAACCAATATGATACCAATCATAATACCAATGATCATGCCACTGATGAATCCCATTTTTACAGAAAAAATTAATTGATATATGGAAAATCCAAGAAGATGATCACAAAACGTAAATTTGTTCCTTCTTTATTATTATCATTGTTTAGCTCAATCATGGTTTTCACACCATGTTTGTTGGAATACACAAACTTTCATTGGTCACTCAAATGGAGAGAGAGGGGGGAGAGAGATTGTTGTTGGGTTAGTTACATTGTACATAGAAGATGTGTCCACACGAGTAATTACTCAAGAGAAAACCACATGTTTACGTGTGTTTATTGATTTCTTTAATTATTTTATAAAAATAATATTGTTATTATAAATATTGAATAATGCAAACATTCATTGATTATTGACGGATAAACCAATGTAGTTGCTGGAATGGGGTACTCCTAAGTATTATCATAAAGAAATTAATGTTTTTCTTTTCCATTTGTGATATACTTCATAACTTTTACCTTCGTAAATTTGTCTATTTGATATGCAACCAAATAACGCCTCGTCATAATATAACTATGGTATTCTTTTGATTTCACTTATGTTTACTAAACTCTTCTATGCGATCCACATTTTATTACAAAATATAACAATCTTTCAAAAAAATATTACAAAATAGAATAAAGAAAGTGAGGTTCATATCCGCACCCAATTTTTTTTTATTTAAAATTAAATTTAAATATTATCAATAATATAAATGAATAATTTATATGCATTGATGGTGTAAATTTTGTAGACAAACATCTAATTAAAATCGTATCATTGTGCAACTTTCACATATTAATTCTTAAAATACATTTACAAAAATCTAAATGGTGTGATTTGATTCAATGTCATGCCTCTTCGTTTAGAGGGAGGCCACTTTATGTATGACTCAAATCCCTTTTTATGTAGGAAGACCATTTTTTTTATTCATTTAGAGGGAAGACATTTCTTGTATGACTCATGCTTTTTTATATATGGAGAGAATTTATTGTTCAGTTTGTGCCCCTTCATTTAAAGGGATCACATTTCTTGTAGGGCTCAGGTCCCTTTTAATGTTGGGGGAGCTTTTCTTGTTTGGATACATATCATTTTGAAATATGGGGGCCATGTCAAAAACAATTATCCTTGCGAGAGGCGAGGCTTTTCTTATTTTTTATTATTTGAGATCTATTAGCCTTTGCCCCCCAAATTCTTTCCGTCACCCACACAGTGCATCACCATCTTCAAATCGTAGACAATTATGAGATTGAAAATGAAATAGAATCTGAGCTTTGTAAATAATGGCTAAATGCAAAAGCCTTTCGATTTGTTTTGGATCTATGAACATGATTGTTTGTTTTGTTTTGGATCTATGAGCAAAATATGCAATGAATAATAACGTGGATTAATTAAAAATAAAGGATTCCAGTTAATGGACAACTGAAGGGAGGGATGATTTTAGTTAATGAATAATAACAACGGGAATGGGGAAGCTGTTTGGATATTGTGTTGCTTGTGGCTGTGGTGGGTGAATGGGGATGGAGGGAGGAGAGAGAGTGGTGGTGAGAGATAGTGTGAAAAAATCTAGTGTTGATAGTCTACCATTAGATTATGTTCTTCAACTGATTTAATGGTCAAAAAATATTTTCCTATGGTGGGAAACAACTCTCCTTTCCCATACTAAATCCCACCTAGCCGCATCTCTTACTTCCTCCAGAAGTTGTAGATTATCTAACAAAATGAGGTTGTTATCATCCTCGGAGACATACTCTCTGCTCCATATGGGAACATCAATTTCGACGACAATCATCGCATCAACTCCAAATACCAATTTGTTGGTAGTCTCTCTAGTGGAGTGGTAAGAATACAAAACTTGATGTAACTCCTCCGCCTATAAGCATGTGGCAATCAAGGCTCTACTTACATACTAATTAAAGATCCAGACATCTACCACCATAGGGTCGTCCTTATGAGGGACGATCCCTTGTTGATATTTGATCGAGAAGGTGATATCAATGATTAAATTCAAACATCGAAAAGATGTATGTACCTGATTAACCTGTAGGCGTACCTTCTTAGAGTAGAGCTAGACTCTTCACCACTAGCAAAACCCCCAGCGATGGTGTTGAAAGCGTGTCTCATTGAAGTTTCTATGACCTCAATTTGTTCTTCACCATCTCTACGTATTTGCACATGTCGAGGAAACTTATTGCTTGCCATTTGAATCATCGCCATCTTTTCTCCACATTTGCCACTAGATGTGGATCGTATCATTTGTTCTCAGATGATAAGAAATTAGTGGGAAAATTCTTTCTCTTCCCACATACGGTGCCAAATGTTCCTTCTAAATGACACCTAGTGTTCCGGCCTTTCTTCATTAACAAATCTGGAAATAAAAGATATGAGTGTGTTTTATTAAAGAAGCTAAAAGTAATAATAAGTAAGAAAAAAAATAATCACATGGATTGCCGTTGCCGTTTATAGAGATACCAAGACATTGAATTTCTTCCTTATTCCGTGCAAAACTTCCCTGTTTTGGGCGGGAAATCAAGTTAATACCTTTTTCGTTTTTGATCATGATCCACACGCGGTTAAGAGAGTCATTTCAATTACATTCACAGGGTCAAAATAGTCATTAGAGCTTACACTCGTTCAAATATTGACGGTGCCCTCCGCACAATGATATCGGTAACAAAAAAGTTTCTAAACAGAAAGATATGATAACATCTATATCACTATAACATATATAGCTCACATTCGCTTCATCTCTCTCTTTCTCTTTCTCTTTCTCTTTCTCTCTCCACGTAGAAAATTCAAAAAGAAGATAGAAAATGGAGATTCATCATCATCGACATTTTTTTTCTGCAATTTTGTTAATCCTCTTTCTAGCTTCATTCACCTTTATTTTTATGGTGCTTCCTTCGAATTTGATGAGCTTCATTATCACATTTGAGTCCTCATTTTCAGCTTCACTTCATCACTTACAAACGAAGGTTTCAGGCGAGAACGATTACCTCCTTGCCGTTGAATTTGCCGATCTTCGTTCAAACGGCACTGTAACGGTAATTTCTCTACATTCAATTTCAATTATCGATCGATCGATCAGTTTTGTTAGTTTAATTTAATTTAATTTAATTTGTTTATGAATTGATTTTTAGAATAAGTGATTAATTCAGCATGATTATGTTGTTGTTATTGTTGTTATTGACTGAAGAGCAGAGAAAAGAAGCGAGAAGAAGGACTCGCAAGAGCTAGAAGTTCAATGCGAAAAGCTGCATTAGGAAATCGTAGAAGCAATCTCACTCAGTCGTCAACACCGTACAACGATGGCGGTTACATTCCCTCTGGAGCTGTTTATCACAACTCGCGCTTATTTTATCAGTATATATCATCCTCTCCCATCTTTTTTCTCGTCTTCATTAATGTCTTCTTAGTTCCTTCAAAAATGATTTTTTTTTTTTTATTTTGAGCAAAAATGAATTTCTTCTTAGTAACAATTATAATAATCTACACAATTAATATATTCATATAAATCTGAAATTTCGAATAACATATTAAAACAAACAACTTAAATTAAAACATTTGTTATACAATATTCGTTCAAAAACTTGAATATATTTCACCAAAATGCATTTGACTTTTTGGTTCAAATACATTGATTTTTTATGTGAACTCAATTAATTATACGTTTTTTATTTATGGTTAAGATTTAAGAGGTTGTTCCAAGAAGAATGAACACGGGAGGAAGTATTAAATGAGATTTTCCTCTTTTAAAATTTTGATGCATTTTTACATTTAGTACATCTGTAATTGTTGAATTGAAATTAGATTGTTTAGACTTAAATATAAATTTTACCCTTTTTAAAAATAAAAAATACACAATTTGAAATTTGAGCCATACTGATCTCAATCCAACGAATAGTTACACCAAATTCATGAATGAGTCAAAATTGAACAGTAGAGAATCGTGGTACAAAGAAGTATAGTAGCACACTCATATTTTTCTGTTATTAATAATAATAAGGGAAATAATATCAACATTAAAGCGTGGAAAGCTTATTGAGAGCTTTGCTTATAAGTCACAGTTACTATCACACTTTGATGAGATATAATTTTCTTTTTCTTGCAATATACGATAGCTAAACTAGGGGTGGGCTTCCTTGGGGTGACTGAGTGGGCTAGCATTCATTTGCATGCTTTCAGAGTTCTACATAGTACATACTCTCTGTAATGATAAAAACTTGCGCGGAAAAATATGCTGTGCACTACTTTATCGTGATCATTGGTTTAGTATTGTGTTACCCCAAAAAGTATGTTGAATTCTTGACATTAATTTGTCCACATCGAATCCTTAATATTGAAATTATGGTAATTAGCAATTAAGTTTACGGCTGTATTAGGCATGCATGATGGCGTGTGATCTGATTACACCCACTAATTTCAGCAAGTAACATTCCATGCCTTTTAATTTTATGTATGAATTTGTTTGTTGGTTATATTACTCTTTTGACCAAGAGGAATTTTAATTCCTTACGTACGCTTTCATTTGCCACATGCACTTCATGTATAAAAAATATGGTTGGAAACACCATTTATACATTATCATTCCCCTAAACAATAATCTATTAGTAACAATTTTAATAAGGATTTGATTTATATATATATATTGTTTGTGTAGAGATTAACTTAAAAGTCGTATAGTCTAGTAATTTGTGATTATTGGACTGTATATATATCAAAGTTTAACTTGTTGTATAACTAAATGCTAATATGCTATCATAAGTATAATCAAAGAAGAAATGACTGTCCACGTGAACTATGTATGAGTTGTTTATAACTTTCTAAAAAAATTATGATTTTGGAATAACTTATAAAACAAGTTAAAAATATACACACATCTTGCTTTATACTCCATCTTGGGTTGTTTCCAACTTTCTATAGTTACATATATAATAATTATTGTGTGTGGACACATTTGTGCATATGATTTGGACACACACTAAAGAGAATAAAAGTAGGAAAACAAATAATTAAACATGTATTTTTAAATAAATAAATTATGTGTATTTTTTTGTGTTGCTAAATGAATTAAGAGTCCAAATGTATCCACATAAGATCTTACATACACATCTGAAAAATAATTTATATTTAATCTTTTTTTAAAAGTACGTAAGTGTTTATAAAATGGAACGGGCTTAAGTAGAATTTGTGTTTTCTTTTATGTAGTACATTATGAAATCATTTACTGTTGAATTTAAGAGCCATATATGTGAATATTAAGCACCCGAGCCTTCACGCACTATAATATTACGATGTCACAGGTCTATATGAGTTCTCAATTGCTATACTCGAATTCCTGACGTAGGACCACATGTTCCATCATTCTGCTAGAAAATTTCAGTTTTCTTGGAAAAAGGGGTATGCAACAGTTAATCCATTTCTTATATTGCTAATTACAGCGCTCATTCTTACTATTACAGGAGCTACGTGGAGATGGAGAAGATATTCAAGGTGTATGTATACCCAGATGGGGACCTGCCTATTGTTCATGATGGCCCATGTAAAGACATATACTCCATCGAAGGAAGGTTCCTTCATGAAATGGAACATGGGGTTGGGAAGTTTAGAACCAATGATCCCAATGCAGCTCATGTTTACTTTCTACCATTCAGTGTGACATGGATGGTCAAATACATCTATACACCATCCTCTTACGACATCACTCCTTTAAAGCAGTTTGTCTCTGATTATGTGAGAGTGGTATCTATGAGGTACCCCTTCTGGAACAGAACTCATGGTGCTGACCACTTCATGCTTGCTTGCCATGATTGGGTAATTTGTTCAATTCCCTTTTCCTCACTTCACATTTATTATTATTCCCATTACGTAAAAAAATTGTTCCATCCATTTTATGAATAGTTTCACTTTTTGTTAATGACACAATTGATGCCAACTTTACCCACATTTTAATTCTCCCAGTTATTAGGGATTTGGCTAATCTATAGCTTTTGTATGTTCCAACATTTTGTTAGTAAAGTAAAAAAATTAATAGTTGATATCGTAACATTTGTTATGCCTATACATGTTATATCAATTATGGATTTATTTATCAAACTTTTATATTATTTATTTGACCTAAAGTGGTCCCAATGTGAATTTCAAGCCTTTTGTTTCTTTTAAATACATGCAGGGTCCACATGCATCAAAGGGTAATCCTTTCCTATACAATACCTCCATTCGTGTCTTGTGCAATGCTAACGCTTCTGAAGGTTTCAATCCTCTAAAGGATGTATCTTTACCAGAAATTCATCTCTATGGAGGTGAAGTATCTCCTAAACTCCTTTCACTTCCACCTGACAACACCCCACGCCGGTATCTTGCCTTCTTTGCCGGTGGTATGCATGGCCCAATTCGCCCAATTCTTCTCCAACACTGGAAAAACAGAGACAAAGATATTATTGTCAATGAGTATCTCCCTAAAGGCATAGACTACTATTCCATAATGCTAAGCTCCAAGTTCTGTCTTTGTCCAAGTGGTTTTGAAGTGGCTAGCCCAAGAATTGTGGAGTCAATTTATGCAGAATGTGTACCTGTGATTCTATCAAATTATTATGTGTTGCCCTTCAGTGATGTGCTGCAATGGGAGGCATTTTCAGTGCAGGTGGATGTTTCAGATATTCCTAGGTTGAAAGAGGTTCTTAGTGCTATCCCAGAGAGTAAGTATAAGAAGCTCAGGCAAGGAGTAAGGGCTGTGAGGAGACATTTTACTCTGAATCAGCCGGCTAAAAGATTTGATGTTTTTCACATGATTTTGCACTCAATATGGCTGAGAAGATTGAATGTAAAACTTGAATAGTTAATCTGTACGAAGCATAATAGAGTATACTATACACTAGTATAGTGATTTTTTTAATTTGTAACTTTGGCTTCCAATATAGGACTAGGTGAACTCAAATATTTGTAACAATTAGTAACAGAAAGGGGGCTAAAGATCCAAAGAACTAAGGCATTATTCACCCTTGCTCATCCAGAGTAACATGTCATGGGAAAACTTATTCTTTTTGTTGGTACAATTTCATAGGAAGTTAATCTCACTGAATATTATGCAATATAGACTTTTTTTTTTCCTGTTAAAAAGAGGGCAAAATTGCACCAAGGTCTTGCATCTTGATTTTCATGTTCATGTAGTCATTTATCTATGTCTCAAACTAGTCTTGGTACATTTCAAAATGTTTACCCGTTTGACCTGCCTTCATTCTCTGTCAACTTATGTTACAGATTTGCATATATGAAAATCAAAAGATCTATTACCAAGAAATGAAAGATATATCACCACTCATGGTCACTATAATACCCCGTTGAGAAATCTTAAATAATCATTTTTTTTAATAATAAATGTTAATATGTTGTTTGTTATTTTTGTATTTTCTTCCTAATGTACCTTTAACTCATTTAGACTTTGTTTTGTGAGTTTAGAGGAAAAGTGAGTAGAGGGCTTAAAAAAAAGGAATGAGCAAATGGAAGAAATAAAAGACTTTGGGAGCAGGGGTTCATTTTTCTTCACAATAAAAAAATCCTCCTCATTAAGGGGAACTCAAAAATTGTATTGGAAAGATTTTGAAGGGTTTATATGAATTCTTCAAATTCAACATATATTGTTATAATATTCATAAAATTAAAAATATATTAATTATAAGCATTAATTTATCATTATCTAAAAAAACACTTTCAAAAAATATGAAAGAATTTTCCATTTTTTCATATAATTTCCACCCAAAGCCCCCCTCTCCTTCAAAATCCCAAACAAAGTTTTAATTTCTTAGCTCAACCAAGTGACTATTCAACCCCCATAAATAATCATGTTAATCTAGATTTTATTGTGATCTATTAGGGATTCTTGTTTTGGAAAATTCTACAGTGAAGTCATGAGAATGACTTTTCTGGTGAAGTTATTATCTTTTTTTGGTTATAGTTTGTACTTTTTTTTGTTATAATTTGTATGTTATTATCTATGTATATGCATTACTCACTATAATTATTTCACGTAAAAAAAAATTGTAACGTTGAGCTGCTAAATTTATTTCACGTCAACTTGAGCATATAAAATAATAAGGGTAAGGATAAACATATAAATAAAGGTAATGATGAGCATATAAATTTATTTATAATTTAGGTTTGAGCTTATAAGAACATATAAAACATAAATCCCTTAAAAAAATGAATGTATAAATGTTTCAATACACAAATGTCCAGTTTTATACAAGTGTAATTAAATTATAAAAGTTTAAGAATGACTTTTTGATAAATTATTAAGGGTAAAAGTGGAAGAAAAAACAATAAGCAAAAGTAGTTTATGTTTTCTATGAGGACT
>Ga0228710_1005502_pt1 | contig 19644 bp, 10 predicted proteins | sample MedpolnodulmetaG_FD_177995 | JGI IMG/M metagenome (GOLD analysis project Ga0228710, IMG submission 177995) | Root nodule microbial communities from Medicago polymorpha collected in Santa Monica, California, United States - pink nodules | ecosystem: Host-associated > Plants > Roots > Nodule... | reverse complement strand
ATATGACTTTATTATTTAATCTACGAAAAATAGAGAAACGCGGTCCACCGTAAGGTACGGTGTACTTAAGTGTTGTCTTGCTGACCACACAAGTGATTCTATAAATAGAACCCTTGTGCTGAAGCATGATAGACTTTTGGTGAGTGATTAACCTAATTCACAAAAGTTGTGAAACTCTAGCCACTGCTCTCTAAACCTTGTTCTCTCTGAATCTCCGTTGGAATTGGCTAGCACCGGTCATCGAAGAAGTTCTATTCGTGTGGACTGAGTAGAGGCATCGCTGCTTTGCTTTGCTCGTGATCAGAAATATTTCTTCTACAAAGGTTCTGCTCTTCAAGAGGTAAATACATGAATCTTAAAGTGTATAAGTTTATGTTTGATTTGTGATTAATGATTTAATCAAGATCCGTTTTCAATGGGATTTCTTCCGCAAAGAGGATTAAAATTTTGAAAAACCCCTCTTAAAATTTCTTCAATCCCTTGACTTGAAATTCTGATATACCTGATATTCAAACTCAAGTACAGTTAATTTCCATTCCTCTCTTACAAAAACTTAATCTTGACTTCTGAAATTAGAATCAATTTTTTAGCGTCGAGATTGGAATCAATATTGAACACCAATTTTGAACTATTTGTTATAGTTATTTTAAAGTGCTTCTAATTTGCAATTCTGATCTGCATTCTAAAGTGCTTTTGATATCTATGTTGATGTTAATTTTTATTGAAAAATATTGTTCATAAGTGATGTAGTAAATCCGCAAGTGCACGGTTTACCGAAGTAGTAATAAAGATATCGTTTCGACATGGAGTTATGAATTTGATTGACTTTCAACGATGGTTAGATGAGAGTTTAAGTTAAAAAGTTTGGATTTTTATTTGAATTAAAATAACAATAATAATAAAAAGGTACTTTGGGATTATTGGTTCGTCATGGTGATAAATCCTTCACAAACCAAACCCTAAACCTAAAACTTTATGTTGGAGTTACTTTCTAAAGACAAGTGTCTCTTAAGCCTATCACATCTCCTTTCGGTTTCAGTGAATGTGTTTCTCTAGCAACCACGCCTATTCTCATGGTTGATTGCTATTGAAATCTTTGAAGCTCGAAACTTTATTGTCTCAAGGTTTGCTAGGCTTTTGGAATTTTTGTGTTTTGTAGGGCTTTGGACAGGCACGGGCCGTGCCACTGCTCTTGGTCAATGGCTTCAAAAAAAAATTCATTTTTTCGCATCATATTTGGACAACCAAACAAAATAAAAGCAATAAAACTCGTGGGTTGCCTCCCACAAAGCACTCATTTAAAGTCATTAGCTTGACGGTTATAAGGTTTCTCTACCCTATATCCAACCTTTCACAAAGGGACAAAGGAATCAAACTGACACTCTCTCCCAAATCACACATGACTTTCTCAATGGTTTCAGATCCTATGACACAAGGTATGGAAAAACTATCTGTGGCAATTTGTTTGGAAGTATTTCAATAAAATTTCTAAACAGCTTATCTAACTTGGATTTAGCAAACCCTTGTGTTAATGGAATTTTAGGCTCATGAGGTGGTGAAACAAGTGGATTTTCATTCTCTCCTATAACTTTCTCACCCTGAGGCTCATCACTCCCTATCTCTCCCTCATTGTTCTTAACTTTCACAATGGAGTCCTTTAATTGTTTACCATCCCTAAGAGTAATAGCACTTATATGGCCTTTGGGGTTGGTTTCAGTTTGACTTTGAAAGATTCTGGTGGTTTGAGAGGAAGCAGCCATTTGTTGGGCCACTTGAGAGATTTGAGTTTCAAGCATCTTATTGTGAGTTGCTATGGAGTCTACCTTGGATGTGAGTTTGACAAGAGAGTCATTCAGAAATCCAGTTTTATTTTTAAGCTCTTGGAGCTGCTTGGATTGATTCATAACATAACTTTTCATTAAAAGTTCCAAGCTAGATTTCTGAGGGATTCTCTGGTTGTTTGCATAACCAGGTGGTGCTGTTTGTCCATAGAAATTTTGAGGAGTTTTATAAAAGTTTTGATTTTGCCTCATTCCTTGGTTGTATTGAGCATAATTCATTTGCTCAACACCTTCAATAGCACTACCTAGTTGGCAATCAATGTCAATATGACCAAATACACTACAAACTTCACAAGGAGGTAATACAGGGGCAGGTGTGACAGCACTAGTATTCATTTAATCAAATTTTTGTGTGAGTGCGTCAACCTTAGCAGCTAGATGATCAAGAGAAGAAATTTCATACATACATGTCTCTTCTTTAGAGGGTGAAGAAACAGTGATGACTCTCTCACTTGTCCACTGATAGTGGTTTTGTGCCATGTCCTCGATCAAAGCATATGTTGTTGTGTAAGTTTTATTCATCAAAGCTCCATCTGCAGCTGCATCAATATAAATTTTTGTGGTATGCACTAGACCATTATAAAAAGAGTGGATAATAAGAAACTTCTCTAAACCATGATGGGGGCAAAGCCTAAGCATTTCTTTGAAACACTTCCACGCATCGTAAAAAGATTCCCCATCTTTTTGAGTGAATTGTGTGATTTGATTCCTTAATTGAACAGTTTTACTATGAGCAAAGAATCGGGCAAGGAATGCTCTCCTTATTTGGTCCCATGAAGTAATAGAACCAACTTCCAATGAATGAAACCAAGCACTAGCTCTATCCCCTAAGGAAAAAGGAAAGAGGTGCAGCCTTATCGCCTCTTGGTTTGCCTTCAAGGTTCCACTGAGTCTTTAAAAAGTTGAAATATGAAGATTCGGATCCTCAGTGGGTGATCCGAAAAATTGATTTTGCTGCACTAAGTAAATAAGTGCAGGTTTTATTTCAAAATTATTGTCCTCAACCGTTGGGTACATAATAACAGCGTACGGCTCATCTGAAGATGGGATTGCATACTCTTTGAGAGCACGTTCCTCAGCCATATCGTTATTATTATGTGTGTTTCATCTTCTTTCACATAAAAACCTTTCAATCATGGGAACGAATTCTCCAAGACTTCTGGTTCTTCTCATTCAAGAATTAAAAACTCCAAAAGTTAAAGGCAAAAGGACAGAAAAAGAAAAAGATTTTTTTTCTTTCAGTCTAACCGTTATTAAAAAAAAAGTTAATCAAATTGCAATAACTCCCCGGCAACGGCGCCAAAAAGATATCGTTCCGACAAGGAGTTATGAATTTGATTGACTTTCAATAATGGTTAGATGAGAGTTTAAGTTAAAAAGTTTGTATTTTTATTTGAATTAAAATAACAATAATAATAAAAAGGTGCCTTGGGATTATTGGTTCGTCATGGTGACAAATCCTTCACAAACCAAACCCTAAACCTAGAACTTTATGTTGGAGCTACTTTCTAAAGACAAGTTTCTCTTAAGCCTATCACATCTCCTTTCGGTTTCAGTGAATGTGTTTCTCTAGCAACCACGCCTATTCTCATGGTCGATTGCTATTGAAATCCTTGAAGCTCGAAACTTTATTGTCTCAAGGTTTGCTAGACTATTCTCATGTTTCGCAATCCTTGTATAATTTCACTTGTTCCAATATAAAAAATTCTTCTTTCGATGCTTCGCTTTGATATTTGTGATTATGAATTAACAAGTATTAACCCTCCGCTGGCACTTTATGAATTTGATACTTGTTAATTCATTATAAATTAGTCCCATAAGTGTAGCTCAGTTGGTAGCTACCAAGGATAATTTGTGCAGGGGCCGGGGTTCGAACCCCGGATTTCCCACTTCTCCACACATAATGTGTGTGAATCTAGCCACTAGGCTACTTGACCAAAAAAAAAACGGTGAAATTAGATTAGAAAATAGATTTACATAAAATTAGGGTTCAAGGCTTGGTTTGAAAGGGATTAGGTCATTAGACTCATCTCACAATCCCAAGACAAAGAAGTCTACTCACTCACGTTCATAGTAGACATAGAGAAGAAGAAGAAGAACATAAAAGTAAATAACAAGAAAATAAATATGAACTTTTATTCAAAGAAACAATTGTCACTTATTAATTCCAAGAACAAAATATGATTTACAAACTAGATGGCTACTTTATTTATAATCTAACATTGACTTGAGCTCCAAGAATTAAATCACTAAAGTGTTGCACAAGAAAACATGGGCTCTAGGTTAGAAATACTAAAATAGGTAGCTTGTCGAAGAAGCAAAAGTAGCAAAAGGACAATATGGGGCACGCCATTCCTAATTTTGGTACAATATCTTCAATTTCTTTGCACAAGATATTTTTGTATAAGATCTTCATATTTTTGGCATGAATCAGCTCCAATTCTCCTTTCTTTTGCTCCAAGACTCAATCTTTCAAATATTTGTTCCTGAAATAAAATAACTTGCAATTGAAATAAAGTAGTTCTAAAAGGAAATAAAAACATATTAAGTCTACATAAAATAAACTTAAATATTATATAAAAAACACTAATAATTGACTCATTATTGACTCATCAATAAGATTGACATAGACAAACTTCGGATGTCATATATCCTTGGTCAATCTTGTTCTTCAATATTGTAGTGCTTCTAAGATGCTTCTGATCTAATTCTGATGTGTTTCTGGCCATTTTTAAGTCCTTCTTAACATTTTTGACATTCACGTTTCTTTGGATACATAATACGTGCATTTGTAATATCATGTTATTAATAACATTTTAAAAAACTTGTCAGAAAAGAACACATATCAGAATTAGTATGATCACTTGTTATCATTAAAACATCAATTTATAAAAGATATTTTTATGTTTCATAACAATCTATCCCTTTTTTATCATGACAAATTTATTGAATTTAAGATCATGTTTTGGATTATGATATATAAGCAATCCAACAATATAGGATACATGTTTGAGAATATACTCCCCCTTAATTTATTCTATATTCAAAGAATCATTAAAATTAAAAACTCCCCTAAATTTGAGAATATACGAAATGATATAAATATTGCGCAAAGACATACATGTTTCAACCAGAACCATAGACCATAACATGAATGATCAAGGATATGAATAACAAAGTTCAATCGTTGTTAGAAGGTTTTTTTTTATGAAAATACAAGTTAGGAAAAATTCATCCCAACTTCCAAAGCATTTCAAGAGCTTCCTCATGCGCCCTTTGTGTCACTTGATGTGCATGGATGCGGACAGAAAGTCAGTTTTGCTTGTTTTCTAAGGTGGGTCAGTGGAAAAAGCCAGTTTCCACGTCTTAAACCATAAGTAATGATGCATTATAAATAGAGACCCAACTAAATGTCTCTTGATTGGGGTTCTAAGATGATCCTCTTTTTATTTGTTGGATTCAATTAATAATTTTTTTTATTCAATTTATGATTCAAAGAATCTGATTTAATTTTCACATGTTTGTTCTCAATGCTTTTCAAATTTCGACTGACCTGATCTCGAGGTGGAGTATAGGATTGAAGATCCTACCTCCATCCAAACCAGACAGTAGTAATTTTCTTATTGTGCATGACATAAACTAATAATTAACCGCTATGATTCCAACAAAGATATGATAGGGGGGATTCAAGGATAACTTAATCACCTTTAAACATCTGAATCAAATCAGCTTAATCTCGCATTGTGCAAGACAATAAAAAACATGAAACCTTTTGATCTCTTGTTCTCTCTAGAGTATGGTTTTCTAATGTTTTGTAATGATGTTGGTTGTCATGTGCAACTAAACCTCTCTTAATTAGGTTTATAAGATAAACTTTTTTTATTTGTTGGATTCAATTAATAAAGTTTTTTATTCAGTTTATCATTCAAAGCATCTAATTTCATTTGCACATGTTCGTTATCAATGTTTTTCAACCATCGGTTGACCTGATCTCTAGGTGGAGTATATTTTTGACAACCCTACCTCTATCCGAACCAAACTTTAGTAAATTTCTTATTTTCTAACTTAATATCTTTTAATCGAATCTAATTATGGTTGTTAGGGTTTCGATTCATCTTTAGGGGAACGCCGCAATTGCAACTTCTTAAATTGCGGCGACATTAATTAAAATTTCCCACTAATATATCACGGGGTCATATCCTACTATCTTAAATCAAGGCAAAAAATAAACTAATAATTAACCGCTTTAATTCCAACAAAGAAAGGAAAGGGGATTCAAGGATGCCCCAATCATCGTTAAACATTTGAATCAGACCAACCTAATCTCGCATTGTGCGAGACAATTAAAAAACTTGGAACCACTTTATCTCTTTTATTGTTTTTACTTCAAATAAATTCCTCTAATTACTAGGTTGAACGAAAATCCTTGTGAAGACGATAACATACTACTTTATTACTTTTTTACGATTTGGTGCACTTTCCAATTTGCACAATCAAGGCCTAACTAATAGATGCACCACCTCAAAAGAAGCTTGTTCTAGGTAACCCGTGTGCCTAACCGCATGGGAACACAACCTTAAATCAATCTTAGTCGTTAGCTCGACATTCAACCGTCTTCCGCAACCCACTCCGGTCAAACATGAACATTTGCAACCAAACCGTCTATGTAAGTGTGGCACCTCTTCCACACCCATGTACGATCTCAGATTATATGCTCCTCTCTCTCTCTCTCTCTCTCTCTCTCTCTCTCTCTCTCTCTCTCTCTCTCTCTCTCTTAAGGTTGGAACGAGTGTTTTTTTGAGGATATTGTTGTCCACCACCGTAGAAGCAATCAACAACCGCATCAGAGTTCTTTTTGCGTCGTACTGGTTCACGACAACATAAGAGTCGTAACTGTGTCATCCATAAGCTTTGTTCTTAGAGATATCATTAAGTGGGGTTGGCTACATAGATCAAATTGGATCCAACTCATTGCCCTCTAAATCTATTTAAACTCTATTTAAGTAAAATCATTTTAAAGGAATAAAAAGTGATATTAAAAATGAAAGATTCGGAATTTTAAAATATTGAAAACTCGTGTAACAAATTAAGATTGAATTAGGAAAAACTTTACATCGAAAAATAAGTACTAAAATTTCAAATTAATATAATTCAAAATTTATCGTTTCCTTTAATGAAGGTTTAAAGACATAATTGTGATGGTTTGATTAAAAAAAAACTCTCTGAAAAATTATCTTATAAAAAAATATACTTTTGTCCGTCTTTGTTGCTCGAAATGTTATCTTTACTCAAAACATATTTTATTGAACATTTTTGTCTTTAACCAAGCTTAGTTAATTAAAGACATTATTATGATCCAACTCTTTTAAGATTATTATAACTCATAAATTATAAGATAACTTTATTTTTCAATTCAAAGAATTACACTTTTATGCTATTTTATGTGTATGATTCAATTACTGGCTCAAACATGTTGGTAACTTGCATGATGGAGAGAAAATAGAAATCCTCTCTTGCCTATATATAATGCAAGTTTTTTCTCTCATTGCATCAATAAGTAGCCTTAGTTTTTCTTTCATCCTCTCTCAAACCTCTCTCTCATATTATATTTATTACTTTCATTATAAATTATTATAAATAGTTTTGCATTGTTAATGCAATGGCTATAGAGTGCATAACAAGTACAAAAGGCATGACTCAATCACCAAAACAAAACCATAGTAAAAATGAAGATGAAGAATCATCATTAGTTTTTGATGCTTCATTTCTAAGGCACACCATTAACCTTCCAAAACAATTCATTTGGCCAGATGAAGAGAAACCATGCATGAATGTACCTGAACTTGATGTTCCACTCATTGATTTAAAAAATTTCCTTTCTGGTGACCCTTTTGCTGCAATGGAAGCTTCAAAAACCATTGGTGAAGCATGTGAAAAACATGGTTTTTTTCTTCTTGTTAATCATGGTATTGATGCCAAGTTAATACAACATGCTCATAGTTACATGGATGGTTTCTTTGAGAATCCCCTGCCTCAAAAACAGAGAGCTCAGAGGAAAACAGGGGAACATTGTGGTTATGCTAGTAGTTTCACTGGAAGATTCTCCTCAAAACTTCCATGGAAAGAAACACTTTCTTTTCAATTTTCTGATGAGAAAAACTCACCAAATATTGTTAAAGACTACCTTTGCAACACATTAGGGGAAGATTTTGAGCAATTTGGGTAGGCAAAAAAAAATATTATTTTTTTTAATTTAATTTATATATTTTCTTTAGTACTTCATTTCCTTTGTGTTATGTACTAAAATATATTTTTCTTTGGTAAATTAATAGGGAGGTTTACCAAAAGTATTGTGAAGCAATGAGTACACTTTCTTTGGGGATAATGGAGCTTCTTGGAATGAGCCTTGGAGTTGGAAAAGATTGTTTTAGAGATTTTTTTGAAGAGAACAAATCAATAATGAGGCTTAATTATTACCCACCATGTCAAAAACCTGATCTTACATTAGGAACTGGACCTCATTGTGATCCAACATCTTTAACCATTCTACACCAAGACCAAGTTGGTGGTTTGCAAGTTTTTGTTGACAATGAGTGGCATTCCATTAGGCCAAATTTCAATGCTTTTGTTGTCAATATTGGTGACACATTCATGGTATGTTATGTTATGTTCTCTTTCTTTTCATCACTTTTGAAAGTATTCATTGGTTTGTTTTAGATTCTTAAAAAAAATAAAAAATTGAAAAAATAATTCTAGAAGTTGTTTTAAATGAGAAACATTGATTGAGTACCATTTTTTTTAAAATTATTTTTGTAACTCAATTTTTTAAAGAAATACTCAACAAAAGGATCATGAATTTTGGCCACATATTTTATTATGATGGTGTTATTGAACTTTTTTTTTCACTCTATTTGTTTAGGCTCTTTCAAATGGGAGATACAAGAGTTGCTTACATAGGGCAGTGGTGAACAACAAGACAACAAGAAAATCTCTAGCTTTCTTTTTGTGTCCAAAAGGTGATAAGGTGGTTTGTCCACCAAGTGAATTGGTGAGTGATTTGACACCAAGAATCTATCCTGATTTTACATGGCCTATGCTTCTTGAGTTCACTCAAAAACATTATAGAGCTGATATGAGAACACTTGAGGCTTTTACAAAATGGATCCAACAAAAAAGTAGCTGAAATTTCAAGCTCTTGATGACAAATTATTAGCCATTGAGAGCCCTATTAGAAAAGTGACCAATCATGTGAAAGTACTAGTGTAATTCATGTCTTGAAAGGTCTTTAAAGCTAGTAAGACAGAAGTGTAATTCGTGCAGCATATTAGTGATCAATAATGAACAAATCAAGGAAGATAAATAGTTATAAGGAATCAATAAAAAAAATTGCTATAACTTTGTAAGTTTAATTTTGATTATTATATAGAAAAGATTAATAACTATAAATTATTTGCTAATTTATTTAACATGCATCACAACATATTATATGGTATTATTTATATTGAACTTCTTATTAAATATACTTAAATTTGGCCCATCTGAAAGAGCTAAATTTTTATGTGAAAAAATTAAATGGTATTATTATAACAAACTTATAATTTGTTATGATGTATCTATTATATCAACTATTGATTTGTTAATCAATGGTTGATAGTGATAACTTTATACCCTAAAGCGAGGTACTCTTTTTAGAAAAAACTGACTCAATAAACTTATATGTATATTAATAGTTTTGACTTTTAATCAAGTAATAATTATACAATTTTTTATTAATTTTTTACTTGTTTTAGCGACTTAAGCAATGTTCCTGAGGCCTTGTTAGCATGGTCCTAATAATAATAATAATAAAGATAATAAACAAAAGTTTTCAAAAGACCACTCACTAATATAAGAACTGAGATTCCAAATTTTAGAACCTCCACACATCCTTGTTCTAGTTTCTAGAATTCTCTTTATTATTTTGTTTCTTTTCAAAGGTCCAGTTGTTTGACTCATCTGAAGAAAACCAAGCTTAACACCTAGTGAATCCTAATCATCACTTAAATTAATTTTAATCATTTCTAAATCATGCTTAGTCACAAGGCTCGTGCATCAATCAATAGTTTTTTCTTTATCTTGAAGTTCTTGGAACTATTTGAGAGTAAGGTTAAAATACAGCAAAAGGATCCAAAAAACAAGTGGTCCCACAACTTGAATGATTCTGAGGAATAGGAAGCAAAAATCAATTGAGAATTGGCAGTGATCTCTTTTGTAGTTAATGCAAATTTATTCTGCAATTGGAAGCACTTGTTTTTTAGTCTTATTATTCTGATTATTCATACCTGGAAATTTGGAGGGTTGTTTAATTTAGTATACAAGGGAATACTTATCACAATCCTCCCCTCATTGTCTTGTGGTGCTGCAACATTCTTCTCGTTATATTATAATCACTACAAAGGGATACAATGAAATCTAAAGCAACATCTTGATAAAGAAAAGGATATCTCGCTGTTAGTGGCGTTGCCAGGACCCTGTATCATAAGGGGTTTAAACTTTTAAACTTTAATTAATAATTATAATATATATAAAAATAAGGAATAACCATGGTCATAGTTCTTATAAATATTTCACCTTTTCGTTTTAATTCCCATATAAATTTTCTTCGACTTTTGATCTCCAAAAGTTCTACAACATCATTTTTGGTCTTTATTTTTAAATCAACTCGTGTATATCATTCAAAATTTTCAAAAGAAAATTATGTCATCATGTTTAGTATATTATAGAATTTTCTCTTGAAAACGTTTAATATTTTTAACAAGGGATAAATTAAATATGAAATTTTATCGTTTTTGCACTTAAAAATTGATATTTAATACATGTTTTGTTAAAACAATATATATTTTTTTTTTTGAAAGATTCTTATAATATTTTATTTCTGCAAAAACTCCTTCAAAATTTTAAATGATACACAAGAATTGACTTGAAAATAGGGACCAAAAGTGATGATGCAAAGTTTTTGAGGACCAAAAGTCAAACGAAAAAATTTAAAAGGACTAAAACGTCAAGTTAGAATATTTATAAGGACAAGAAATATATATTCTTTTTATCATAAGAATGGGTTTAAATATCAAGAAGAGACTTAGATATTTCAACTCAGTTGAGATCCCCAAAAACCTATATCTCTTACCACCTAGTCCATAATATATTAATTAAAAAGAGGAAAAGAAATGTACACGAGGAGGACCAAACCCTCAGAAAAAATAAAAGCAAGCAAAAAAGGAAAAGGAAAGTAAAGAAACGTGTAACAACCCATTTTTACCTAGAATTAATTTTTTTTTTCAGGGAAGAATTATTTTATTTATTATTTAAATGTATTTGTGTGTGATTAATTGCTTGTCTGTGTATTTAATTTTTGAATTAGTGGATTTTTGGCCTAGAATGGTATTTTAGTCATTTTGGAGGCTAAGGGTATTTTGGTCTTTTGGTGGATAAGGGTAAATTAGTCATTTTATTGATAAGGTTATTTTTGGTGTTTTAGTGAGAATAGTTATTTTTACTAAGTTACTAGTGAATATGGGTAATTATTTAGAGATGGTAATTATTCGGTGTTTTAGCGGATTAATGAGTAGTAACTTTTTAGAATATGTTAGTAAGAGTTTTAGGCTTATTGTGAATATTTTTTTAAAGAGGCTAAAATGAGATATATTACAATATCAAAGTGTCCTTCCTAGCACAAGGTGTACTGAGGAAGAAACAGCATAGTCGATACAATAATTACAAGAGAACCAAAACAACGGAAACCAAAAATACAAGAAAGAAACAATTATTAGCATATGCCCAACATGGTGAACGGACTAAGTCACCAACCATGATAGTTGAAGGGAAGAGATGCAAATTTCACCTTCAACCACATAAAAGAAAGCGACTTAATCTTGTGAATATTAAAAACCTATGCTCATTGTGAATAATAAAAACCTAGCTCATTGTAGAGTAGTATGTATACTTAACTCATGAAGGAAAATTAGGGTTAGAACATTTCAATTCATTATATAGGGAGTTTAGAGAGAGAAAGTGGGAAGAATAGAGAGAAGAAGAGAATAGGAAGAACTTGGAGAAGAGGAAAGCTAGAGATTGGAAGCTAGAGGAGAGAGTGAAACCATAGCTAGTGATTGTGAAACTTTGAGGTAAGGGGGATAGAACAATTTCATTAAATAAGCCTCATCTTTTTACTTTTGGGTCATAAGTGCTTTTGTGTGAATTATGACTTTTGTGATTTTTGATGTTGAATTTCATGCTCCTAATTTATGTGTAAATATGGGTATGTTAAATTTCATGGAATTATGTGTTTATGTGTTCAAGTTCATTGTTGATGTTTAAAATAAGTTGTTTTTGTGATTTTTGCTCAATTAAGTGTAAACCATGAATTTGTGGATGAATATTGTTCAAACTTGTTTATAATCATTTGATAAATTACTATATATGATTGTATGTTATTGGGGTTTGAATTGTTGTTGTTGTTTGTGAAGTTTGGATGAAATTGTGAAAATATGAGTTTTTGGTGAAAAATAAGGTTTATGATGAATTTGTGATGAAATGACGTTAGGAATTCATGTTTGTAAGTGTTTTGATTGTCTTTTGATGTATGTTAACTAATAACAAAGTTTGGGTCAAAGGAGATCAAAATTGAGGATTTAGGGGGAAATTGGATGGGTTCCCGAGAGGACACCCAAAATTTTCGACTTCCTGTCTGGTGCATCTTGCTAGGCGAGCTAGAGCTAGCCATGACGAGTTGCCCAGGACAGAACCCATTGTTTTGGGCGTTCCGGGCAGTTGGGGGTTGTTCCGGACATTCCCAAATGCTTATTTTGATGTGTTTGTTGTTGTTTTCACTTCTAAACCTACTGGAACATCAATTGGATTATATTAATATGATTTTGATGAATCAAATTGAAATTTATTTGAAAATGTTCAAGCATGAAGAATTTTTCGAAACTTGTTTTTCTCAAACAAAATGATAGGATTATGGTTTGTTTTTTGTAACAATAATTTTAAAATGATTATGAAAGGTGTATGTGAGCTTTAGACTTGGTTTTACTTTGAAAATGAATTTCTTTTGAAGAATGATAAAATGAGACGTACTTAGGGAATTTTTGGAATTAATCGGAATTGAACATTGATGAGGATATGTATTAGCTATTGTGATTATATGTGATAGGTGGATATGCCTTGTTGATGTGTTTATATATGGATGCCTTGTTTTCGGTGAATTATATGGAAAATGATAGTTTTTATGAAAATAGACGAACTTTGTCAAAGTAAGGTTTTATGATCGGATAACTTGAAAATGTCTTTGTAATTATGATAATAGGATAGTATAAGAATGAATCAATGATGATTTGGTGTTCAATATGATGAATATCATGATGTGGTTAGTTGTCCGTTTTTATGCAAAATGTGATTTTGAAACGGTATTGTTTATTTGAGGTGATAGTTATCGATGATGATTATGATAATGATTCCTTTGGTGAATTTAATTTAATGATTTGATGATGACTCTTGTTGAATTATGACTTGTTGATTGTGTGGATGTAAAACTTGATAATGCAATGGTGTTGAAAAATGGTGGAAAGAAGGCTTAGGTGATTTGGTCATGTAGTGAGAATTTAGATAGATTATGTAGTAGGGAGAGTAGATAAGGTGGAGGATATTATAATGTAATTTGATCCAGATAGTCTTCTCCACTTAGAGGAAAAAAGCTTGGTTGTTGTTGTTGTTGTTGTTGTTGTTGTTGTTGTGTGTGTGTGTGTGTGTGTTATAGTCCAAAAAGATTTATATTTATAAGTGAAAACTGTAACATCCTGTTTTTCGGTAGGATTATTTATTTAGTGTTTAATTGTTTGTTTGTGTGTTTGATTTGAGATTAGTGGATTTTTAGACGAGAACAGTATTTTGGTCATTTTAGGACTAAGAGAATTTGGTCATTTGATGAGTGAGGGTATTTTAATAATCTTAGAATTGGAGGATATTTTAATAATTTTGGTGTGGTGAGTTATTTTAGTAGAGTTAGTAGTAACTTGAGATAATTAATTAAGATGGTGGTGTATGAGCATTTAATGAGAGGTTTTAATGAAGTAATTTTGTAGTAACATTTTGATGAGATGAAAAGTTACTAGGCCCATTAAGAGAGGAGGAAATCTAACCTAACAATGAGACCAGGGCTGGACCTTGGGGTGTGCAAGGAGCTCAATGGAGCCGGGCCTCCCCAAGGTATGGGCCTAAAAAAAAATTATAGTACAGTATTACTACCTCACTAATTTTTATTTCCTTATTCTCTTTCTCTCTGATACCACGTGTTCCATCACCATCACTTCATCAGACTTTCCTTTTCTTCTTCCCCGATTTGATTTCCTTTTCCTCTTATGTTGTCTTGTTTTAGGCCTATTAGAATTGGGTCTTCTTGCTTTTGGTGTTAGGTGTGTGTTTTTTGGGAGGGTGGTTTGAGGTTCCTCATCTATACGGTAGTGATTTTCACCTTTGGGTTTATCGCATATATACGGCACCTTGTATTTATCTTTTAAAAAATTTAAATAGAACGTTGTTTTTTTTTTTAAAAAAAAAGGCTTAAATGTGTGTTTAATCCCTCCATTTTCAGCCAAATTTGGCTTTGGTCCCTGCACTTTTTTTTGTTTGGCATTGGTCCTTGCACTTTATAAAACTTTTGGCTTTAGTCCTTCTGTTAAGTATCTGTTAAAAAAAAAAACTAAAACTAACGGTGTGCCACGTGGACCAATAATGTTTTATTATTGTTTTGTTCATTATTTTTATTGAGAATAATCATTAAAAAAAATATTTTTTAAAAAAACTCATTCCATTTTTTAAAAAGACTTTTTTGATTTATTTTTTTTCATTTTCATTTCATGTTGATGTTGCTGCCAATTCCTCTATTGTCGTAGCTTTTCTTTTCATGTAAAGTATTCATCGTTAACATGTTTCTCTTTTTTTATTTATCAATATGAATTCATCAAAAATAGGTTTATGCTAAAATATATTTCGCTAAAAAATTTTTTTTTTATGATTATTCTCAATAAAAATAATGAACAAAACAATAATAAAACATAATAATTTCATTGAATGTTTTTTTTAAAAAAAAAATTCAGGGACCAATACCAAAGTGCAAGGACTAGTATCAAAAAATGTTGAAAGTGTAGGGACTAATAATATTTTTAAGTTAAAAAATAATGAATTAAATCATAATTGAAAATTTGAATTATTTTTTGTCTTTTAGTGTGCCACGTGGCATGCCATGATTGGTCCACGTGGCACACCGTTAGTTCTGGTTTTTTTTTTTAACAGATACTTATCAGAAGGACTAAAACCAAAAATTTTACTAAGTGCAGGGACCAATGCCAAACAAAAAAAGCGCAGGGACCAATGCCTAAATTGGGTGAAAGTGTAGGGGCTAAACACACATTTAAGCCTAAAAAACATACGTTTTTATTTTATTACGGGCCTCTTTTCACTTATAGAACCGAGCCTCCGGATTCATAGGAACGGCCTTGAGTGAGACTATATAAGGATAACTCTAGTAAGAAATTAGGATTGAGCATTCATTTTACAAATTTCACAAAAGGTGGCTACAGAGAAAATAGAGAGATAGAGAGAAGAGAAAGAAAGAAGAAGGTCTTAGAAGAGGAAGGAGAAGAGTGAAGCAAGATAAAAGAGGAGATTGAAGCACTAGCTTAAACTTTAGGAGATTGAAGTAAGGGGTATAGGTTTGATTCTCATAATAAGCTATAATCATTTTTATAGCTTTTGGGTCATGTTTGTTTTGTTGATTTTCATAAATTGGATGATGAAATTCGTGCTTAATAATTATGTTAATTATGGGTATAATGAACTTTGTGGAATTAAGTTGTTTAGAATTTATATGCTTAAGTTTATAGTTGTTGATATAGAATAAGTTGTTTTTGAGAATTTTGCTTAGTTATGTGAAAACCATGAATTTTGTTGATGATTATTTCCCAAGCATGTTTTAAATCACTTGTTGAATCATTGGGTATGTTTGAATATTGATGGGTTATGAATTGTTGGTGTTGGTTGTGAAGTTTGGTTTGAATCGTGAAATTTTGGAGTTTTTATGAAAAATGAACATGATTATGAAAACTCGATTGATTGATGATATGAAACCATGTTTAATGTGTTTTAATTGTTCCTTTTAATTGTGTTATCGGTTGATGAAGTTTGTACAATGATTTTGGGTTAAGATCGAAAATGGAATTTTTGGGGTGTTTTGGTGTGAGTTCCCGAAAGGGAACCCATTTTCTGGGTTCTCTGTATCTGCTAAGCTCGCTGGGCGAGTATGTCTGTGCCTAGGCGAGAAGTGCAGAACAACACACGCTGTTTTGTGTGTTTCGGGCCTTTGGGGTTGTTTGCGAACATCCCCAAGTGTTTCTTTTGTGGTGTTTTAATTAATAAAGTTGTTGGAACATCTTTTACTTGGATCTGAAATGGTTTTATCAATTTTAGACGAACATTGAATGAAAAATTAACATGAACTTGTAATAATCGAATGATGATTTTTCTTAAGTGAAATGATGATGTTATGACTTGTCTACTGTAATGATGAACTTAGATGAAGCCTGTAGGTTTGATAAAGAACTATAAGAGCATGTAATTTGGTTTTTGGTAAAAATATGAAAATAGACGAACTTTGGTGAAATGATGAAATATGACTTGTTAGCTTGCAAATGACTTTATACCCATGGTAATATGTTGGATTATGACTGAATTGATGATTAATATGCATGAGATATGATGAATTGTGTGAAAGTGAAAAATATACGAACTTGGAAGAAAAATAGACGGACTTTGACAAATGATGATTTATGATAAGTTAACTTGTAAATGATTGTTAGCTATTGTTTAGATGATGTTTAGTGATTTTTTTGACGATGAAATGTATTCAAAAAAAGTGAATTAACTTGGAGTAATTTATTGTTTTCGTCTAAAATGCTATAATTGCTAAATGATGAGATTTTACTTCTTTGTTGTGGTAAATATTTGATGATGATTATGATAATGATTTGATGATGATTTTGGTGATGATGACTTGTTGATGTATGGATGTAAATACTGGATGATGCAAATGGTAGGTTTTAGTGAATATATTATATGATGATGAGAATTATATAATATAGAGTTGTGAATTATGCATTGTCGAGTCTTTACTTGTTAGTCCATGCATTCATAGTCATGTTGAGTTTTTTGGTGAAAAACGTAATTGGTGGGATTACGTTAGTTGGTGAATAACGTAATTGGTGGAGATTACGTTAGTGGATCACTTGTTAAGATTATCTCCGGATTCCAAAATGGCATCACATGCATGTAAAGATGTGTCTAGAACATTGCATGCATGTGAGTCTATATGATTTGCCTCATACTTGATTATGTCACTTGGTGAATTGCGTGAATTATGTGATTAGTGAATAATGTGACTTATGTGAAGTTGTGTACTTGGAGATGTTTGCTTGGTTATACATGTACACTTGAGACGATGATGTTAATATGAGAATGATGTGATGATTTATTGATGTTGATATGTTTAAGAGAATGTTTACTTGCTTTGATTAATGAATTATACTTCAATTTTCTATGATTAGATTGAAGATGATATTCATATGATGTTAGTATTCTATGAATGACAAGCATGTTTATATGTGATACTCGAAATCCTAGAATGTTGTTTTTGTGCTTATATCTTTTTATGTAAATATTATCTAACCCTTCGGTGGTCGTTTGGTTGACCACCTCACCATTTATAAAAATGGTATAGAAGTGTCGGCTTGAGGACGTACGTGGAGACCTGAGTACCCGAGGTTTGCATGGCGCACTCCTCGTTTTTCTTTATTGCATGGAGTCTAGTATAGACTCTGATTAGGATTGTCGGGATTCTATGTTTATTTATCTTTGAGATTATGTTCAGACCTTATTGTTTATGTATTATGAGACCTGAGATGGGTTGTTGAGATTTTGAGATTCATGCATTGTGAGATTCTGGATGTATCTGAGGTATTTGACATGTTTTTATTCTACTGCGAGTTTTATGAAAACTAAATTATGCATGTTTTTGAGAAAATGATAGTGTAACATCTTGAACTCTTTTGCTTAAATGTTTTTTGACCATTTTTAAAATTTTACTCGTCTTTTAAATGCCGAGAAATTTCGTTGTCTCGAACGAAATTTCGGCAAAGAGGTATTTTAAAATACCTCATTTGGTTTCGAAGGGACAGTTTTTAAGTGTTTATTACTTTATTTTATTTTCTTTATTATTTATTAAATTCTTAGTCACTTTTATTTTATTATATTTTATTTTATTTCATTTTATTATTTATCTTTTTATTTCATTATTAATTTTCGTTTTTTTTATTAGTTAATGTTAATTTATTTTTTTTAATGTCCAAATAGTCTTTAGTCCTTTTAGTCCACTTGTCAAAGTCCTATTGGTCCACTTTTTTCATCCAAAGCTGCAAGGGATATCAAACTGTCCAATCAAACATGGACTTTTCACCTACATACCTGCAAACCCTTATTTTTACAGCTATAAATAGGTAACATTTATTACACACTGGTCAGAGATTGACACAGCAGCAATAGCCGCACCAACCAATCAAAAACCCTAATTCCCAAAAAAAATTCAACTTTTCAGAATCAAAATACACAAAAATGAAGAACAACATGAACTTTTTTCCATCCCATTTTATTTGATTCTCAATAGTCTCGGTTTTTTAGCAAAGAAAGAAGAGTAATCTTGTTCTTACCTTTGATTTTCGAAATTTAGGTTCTAGATCTATTACTCTCCTTCACTTGTTTTCAAAAACCGAGTCCAAATCTGAATTGCTCCCAAAAATGGATGTCTGAAAATTACTTTGTTCTTAAAAAACGACGAGTTGGGAACGGCCGGCACGGCGGCACCGCCTTGTTGGGCCGGCAGGCACCGCGCCTGTGTTTGAGAAGCAGATCAGAGAAGAAGGCTGCATTTGCAGACCTTTGAAGGTGAGTAAAAACACAAGAAAGGGGGGTTGAATTGTGTCTTCAAAAACTTCTCCTTCTTACGTTATGAAAACTGTTCCCAGGGTCAGAGTCTGATAGAGTTCAGAGTCTTAATGCAGCGGATAGATAGTAAGAGAGCAGAGAAAGAAAGAACACCAGCAATTATACAGGTTCCCTCCACAAACCGGAAGTAGTCATGTCCCCCTTGCACTTCCAAGGAGAGTTTCACTAAAATGTAATACCAAATTACAAGTTGCTCAAACACACAGTAAGAGACTTCTCAATGCTCAAGGACAACTCCAAGAGACTTTCTTTGCTCAATCACAACTGAAAGAGACTTCTATGCTCAATCACAAAAGAAAGAGACTTCTATGCTCAATCACAAAAGAAAGAGACTTCTCTAAACAATTACAAAGAATGGAAAAGGGTTTTGAATACTTGATATACAATCAGAGGTATTCACAAAACAATGCTAACAGAACAGACTCTGTTTTTCTAGACAATTAAGAATTCTAAGATATGAACTTTTGTAAGAATTCTCTAAGTTGTTGATGTGAAACTTTGCAGTGTGTTTGCTCAGAGAGTATTGGTCTTATGTTCTTGTTCTATATGTTCTATTTTTCTTAAAGTCTTCATCCCTATTTATATAGGATTTGAGAGACGTTGAGAACTAGCCGGTACATCAACTTGTCTTTACTGAAGCTTCGATTCTTCACCATTGATCTTTTGCCTGATTTGATAATTGTCCTATGAAGAACCAATTTCAAATCCATTC
>Ga0228710_1005501_pt1 | contig 19648 bp, 11 predicted proteins | sample MedpolnodulmetaG_FD_177995 | JGI IMG/M metagenome (GOLD analysis project Ga0228710, IMG submission 177995) | Root nodule microbial communities from Medicago polymorpha collected in Santa Monica, California, United States - pink nodules | ecosystem: Host-associated > Plants > Roots > Nodule... | reverse complement strand
CTTAACCTACCTTTTTTTTTTTTTTTAAGAAGTTAAATTAGCCCATCCAAATTGGCACTAGGGGGGAGAATCGAACCTGAGACCTTGAGGAGCACACTCCCAGGTCCTAAGCCAATACCACCAGGCCAACCCAAGTGGGTTCTTAACTAACCTATTAATTGTTGATAACAAAACAAATGATACTTAACGTAGCTCCCTTAAAAAATCTAACTAAACTCCACCATTCTTCATCGCCGATACTTCAAATCGAAGGCGTGTATAGCGTTTGATACAGACACATATGATTGCATTCAATCACATTCATTTTCTTAAATTATTACTGGTGTCGGGAGGGTTGTAAAATAACGCTGTTAGTGTCACATTAATAACAAATTTCCCTTCCCCAATCATTTAAGCATAAGCATTCAATAATGGGAAGGAAAAAAAAAATGAAGAAACCAATCATTTAATTCAACAATTATAAACAAATCATTAATTATTCATTAATTACTGCAATTTAAAACAAATCCAACTCTAAAACAGTTCCAACAATCAATCATCAAATTAAACAAACCTAACAAAAGTGTCATAATCCACATCACTCATAATAATTAATTAATATTAATATCCATAAATCACCAACACAAAAAATTGAAGAAGAAGTAAACAAGAAAACTAACCATCAGAAGAGCGTTTAAGATCAAGTGAAGCAGCGGAGCCAACATTTGTTGCAGCGGCGGCGACGGCGGCAGCGGCGGAGGGGAAAGCATTCGCCCAAGGATTAGTGGTGGAGATTCTAGAAACAACTCCAGGAGGAGCAATGTCAAAATCGGAGGAGTAGCGGATGGAGGAAGCAGCGGCGGCGGCGGCTTCGGCGGTGCGGCGATAGTGAGCGAGGAACATTGTATTCGGGTCGTAATATTGGGTCGGGGATGTTGTTGATGGAGCTGCTCCGGTTGGGATGTTGTAAGAGGATGTGTAGATACGGTTTTCCATATTGTTTTGTTTTTATTTTGTAGAGAAATGAGAAAAGGATGGTAGTGGTGTCATGTTGAATTGGTTCATTTGAAAAATCATACAAGATGAATGAGAATGATTGCATAGCATGTATTATTTCTTTGGCTAATTAACTATCCATTTTACGCTTTTCTTTTTTTAATCACTATTTTTATTTATTATGTATAATAACCGTAAAAACAACTACAATTATCTGTTAAAAAATAAGAGACAAAAGTTTGTCATGTTTTGTTATAAATCGTGTGTGCATTATCTTGTATTGTCTTGTCTGTTGTTTATCTTTTAGCATATCCAAGGCACCATTTGATCCAGGAAAATGTTAACTAGTATTCCGCGACATTAGTTAAGTTGACTCATATAAAAATTTTGCATTAGAAGAAGATTTTACTTGTTGCCTTTTTAATGAAAAATTTATATTTTTAACTAGTGTTTTAGGGGACACTGGTTAACATGACCCGGTAAATATCTTTGCACGCAGCTGCAAAGATTATTCATTCAAGTTAGATAGGTTGGAATGAGTAGCAAGAGATTTAACTTTGTCTATTCATAAAGATGGATTCAAGATTGAATATTTGGTTAATTTCAAAGAGATTTGTTATCATTTTCATTAATGTGTTCTTGAATTTAATCTTTGATAATTTTAAACCAGATACAAATTACTCTCTAATATAATGACTTAGAGACTAATTTATTATTTATATAAAAATGTTAAAGGCTAATTTTGATATTATTTTGTAAGAGACAAAACTTTTTTTTTTGGGAGCAATAGGAGACTAAACTTGGCCACAAGATAATTGTGACGAATTAGATTTTTATTCTTTAAAAAAGTAGGCCTCCGATTGTCTAATTTTCTATTATTCTGTACATGATTGATTTCATTCTTTGGATGAGGTAAAATTGGGTTTAAAAAGAAAATTTAATTTTGACATATTTGATTGTTATAAGAAATTTATTTTACCTCTATAACCCTATAATTGTTCTAATTTAAAGTCAATATTTGTTTTTTTTAACTTCACACGTGATTTTTAGGTTTAAATTTATTGTATACTAACATTTTTATGTGTATGTATTCTAACTTAAAACTAAAATTTATATTATGAAATCATTTTTTGTCACTATTAAACCAAACACACAGTTAGGACTGGTCAAAATTAATTCTTACAAACTGAATAGTGAAGATGTTTTTCACTTATAGATATATTTTCAAAATGTATCTCATGTAATTTGACATTCTGAAGAAGCAATTGAAGTTCTAAATGAAGCACACAAAATCACTTCACTTTTGCTATAACTTATTGGTGTAATACTAAAACACACTATTATCACACATTTTTTAACATACTTTTCTCTTTTATTAGTTAAAATTTACATGGATCTCACTAAATTTATATAAAACTCTCATGATTTGAAGGAACTCATGTTAATTTAATCAATAAAATACAATGATTTGAAAAATATGTGTTAGATAATGTGTTGCAAGTACCACTCTTGCATAGAGATTGTTATAAGTATACCTTGTACCCAATTGATTAACTAATGAAATTCCTTTTGCATTTTTATTAAAAATATTATCTCAAAAGAGAAATTAAATTAGTCTCTATCATATAAAATTATATATTGGAAACCAAGACCCCCCAAGACCCCACTAATAAAAAAGTTCCACATATAATGAGTTAATGAATAGACATATCATCCACTATTGCCACATCCACAACTTGGCTGTTACTTGCTTATTCTAATTCTAATGTATACCAATCTATACTCCCACAGCTACTAACAATTATGTAACCCTAAGTTTGGTCGATACCTTATCTTTATCTTTTGCTCCACCAGTCGATAAATTTCCTCATGTAAAGGTGCCTAAGCCTTCCTTGAGAAAGCTTTGTGATATTAAAGTAACTAGAATCGGTTATTGATATAATATGAGTTAATCAGGATTGCAGTTGTATTTTGTGTAGAATTGGTTAGAGGTTAACTGTAACGTTCCAAAAAAAAATTGTAAGTTTTGTTGATTCCTGATAATAAAATTACATAAATATATATTTTCACATTTGCTATAAGTTTATTAGATTTTATTCCTAAGTATAAAATCAATGTTCTTGGCAATATAGTTTTTTTTTCTTCCAAAGTTAAGAATGGGAATAAAATTCTCATAAGTACGAGTAACTGCATGAGATTTTCACCAAAAGAAAAATTTCACTCAAAAAATAAAAACGAGTACTATATGCAGTTGAAGTTGGCAGAGGAATCTCTGTCTTTTCTGTTGAAACGTGCTGGAGTGAGAATCTTTGCCACAAGGATTGTACTTTTTACTTGTGGTTGAGATTGAAAGAGTGAAACAAAGTATAAAATTAATGGTGGAGATTGAATCCATAAATCCTTGTTTGAGACACATGGATTAAAGTCTTTGGTTTATCTCTATCCTACAATTGAATATCTAACTGTTGTGGTACTTCAATAACTTGACTGATACACAAATCAATGTTAAGAATTAGAAATTCCAAAAAAGAATAAGAGCTTTATCACTTTCTTTCTTTGACTAGTGTGTCTTGGCAACTCTTGGTAATAGGTCCCTCACGTACCATTGCATTCGTTTCTTCTCTCATCTAATTAAACGGTATGTGTGTTTCTCAATTTTCACACATTACATTTTTCTCTTGTTTTCTTCCTCTCAACTCAATCAAAACCAATTCAATTTCTCTTCAAAATGTCTGGAACAAACAACAAACCTTGGACTTTTGAAGAAAACCACATTTTCGAACTTGCATGTTATGATATACCTGAATATGCTCCGGACCGATATCAAAGAATGGCGGCGATGTTGCCCGGAAGAACTCCCTCCGAACTTATTGAAAGGTACATTGAATTAGAGGGAGACATGCATGCAATTAGGTTTGGTCACCTTGCTCTTGAACCAACTAAGTGGACCGCTCAAGAAATAACGTAAGTATTTGTTCTTTATTTTTCTACTTATATATTTGTATATATTTTATTTATCATAAGTTTTTCTTAAGCTAAGATAGTAAAATGATAAAAATCCATGATGATCATATTTCCTTGCTCCTTTATCATCCACACTTCCACAAAAATATTTCAAATTTTCTACCTTACAACACGGTTACATTTTATTATAATGTTTTTATTTCATATTTTTGAAGTGTGTTGGACAACAACAAGGAGTATCATGACAAAGACATTGGCAAGATTAAGGATGCTCTTGATGAAATTGGAAGTACAAGAACTGTCAAAGAGATTGAAGACTACTATAAGATGAACTACAATTTCATCTTAGGTGATAAGAAGCAGTGAGGGTAATTGCTAGCTGGGGGGCTTACTATGTGTGCTGTTCTTTTTATTTGTTTTTATCTTATTATATTATGTTTGTCATTGTTCATTTTTGTGACTTTGTGTGGGTCTTTAGTAAAAACAAATGTTTGTGTGTGTCTTTATTATAGCCCCCATTTTTATGGGAAAAAAAAGGTTAATCTTCGTATTATTGTTATTTCTGTCTCTCCCAGTTTTCTATCATTTTAGAATTAGAATTTTCTCTCTTACTAAATCGAATATGGTTGAATATGTCCAGTTATTTATCTATCACATTCTCTATCGTTAACACAAGCTTAAGAATATTCACATATGCCTAGTTAAAAATATTCTCTGCATATTATTCATTCCTAATTACACGTAAAAATATTTTCCAGTTTGACGACAAAAGAAAAATATAAAAAAAAGGCCATTCAGACTATTGCAATTTTTTTAAACATTGTATACTTGGAGAGTTATTTACACTTTTTTTTTTGAAGTATTGGAGAGTTACTTACACATAATAATGGTTAACGTTCTACCAAAAAAAACATAATAATGGTTAACGAGTCCCAAATATAATTACGGGGAGTACTTTTTTTTTGAGGGAAATTACGGGGAGAACTTTTAGACAAAAATATCTGCATTTCAATTTATAAGTAGCAACTTTTATATGAATTTTTTTTGTCCAGCTCATTTATTATTGTAAGTTTAATACTCCCTATATAGATAATTATTCCCACAAATAAATGTCTGGCACAATTTAATCTACTAAATGTGCAACACATAACATATGAGATTTTTGTTTTGTTGAGGGGAACATATGGGATTGTTTAAGGCTCCGGCTACGGTGCGCGATCTCAATGGATCTCCTACCGTAGGAGACTACATTCTTTTTTTTTTTTGGTTTGTAAATTGCTTGTGAGCCATTGGATTTGGAAAGAACATTTTCAATGACACGGGTATATTGGCAGGTTGACCCACTAGCATTGTATATTATAATTTTTGATGTTGATTTTTAATAAAGTAATTAAATTTGCAATCAATTTACGTAAAGGGTGTTTATGTCATAGTTGGAAAAATATGAAAATGTCGAATAAACTTTTGGTGTGCGTATATGTTCCCAACAAACTCTTATAGTTCATCAATATTTTTGCTTCACAAACTCAAGAAAATTGAAAATTCAACAAAAATATAATATCCTGTTTTTGCATATTGAAGTTTTAGTTGGGGATGTTTATTAAAGGGTTAGTTAATTTGACGAACGATGGGAGACTTGAATAGGTCTCCTACCGTAGGAGACATGGTCTTCTTCTTTTTTTTTAAAAAAAAAATAAAATAAAATGAATATATACCATTGGATAATGGTTGGATCAAAATTTTATTATACAGTTAACATTCAATTGCTTTCTTTTATTCTAAACTAGTGTATTTATTCGACGTTATTTGGGTTAGACATATAATTAATGACGACCAAAATTTTGTATAAGTAACGTATCCGCAGATAAAATTTACCACGAGCTGGTACAAGACCAATATTTTAATGGGTACACACGAATAAAAGAAAATCATATTTTAAAAACTCATAAATTAATAGATGCACATGCAGATGAAATTAACAGGATTTAGTAAAAAAAGATTATTAACACATATAGAATAAAATAAATATTTTTATATTTTATATGAAATAAAAATCTTCTCGAAATAAAAACAAACATATAAAATATTTTGACGGTAATCAAAGTAGATATGGATTGTTGAGATGTTTATGCTAGATATGAAAATGAGTTTTGTTACAAAATTACCATCATTTTTTGTTAATGACGAGAAGATTTTTATTTCATGACGAAAAGTTTTTCATTTAAATAATAGGACAATCGTATAATTTTACTAATTTAATAATGGGTATAAATTTATGTGAGTCCAAGAACTTAAAAAATTTTTATTTTATTCTATATGTGTTTTTTTTTTTGTGGTCGGGATTTGAACTCCGGACCTTGCATATATGATGCATTGTCCTTACCAAATGATCTAAGCTCACGAGGACTTTATTCTATATGTGTTAATAATTTTACTAAATTCAGTTTGTCAAATTTTCTTTTTTTTACTAAATCCTGTTAATTTCATATGTATGTGCATCTATAAATTTACGAGTACTTACAATATGATATTTATTTTATTCGTGCGTATACCCATTAAGATATTGGTCTTGTACCAGATCGTGGTAAATTTTATCTATGCAATATGTTGCATACAGAATTTTGGTCGTCCTTAATTATATGTCTAACCTGAACAACGTCGGATAAATACACTAGTTTAAAATAAAAGAAAACAATTAAGTGTTGGAGGTGTATAATAAACATTTTAATCCAACCCTTATTCAATAGTTCATATTCATTTTAAAAGGAAAAAAAACATGTCTCCTACGGTAGGAGAACTATTCAAGTCTCCCACTTTACACCGGCCGTGTTCTTAACATATGGGATTGTTTAATTACTTTTGAATTTTGCTAAGTTAAATTATCAAAATTTAAAATCAATTATTAAATGTGCAAGACATAACATATGGGATTGTTTAATTTTTTCATTGGAATCTTGAAAAATCATTTTTCTTTTGTGATAGACTCAATTAATACATCTCTCCCTCTATATTAGTCATTTTAGAAAGAAAAAAAAGTTGATGAAACACAAGTCGTTTTACAATATCATTAATTATATTCTTCTTATATTACCGCTATAGACAATATCTTTTAATGCTTCCCTAAAAAAAAAAAAACTATTTATCAATGCTATGTGTGTGAAAATTCAAGTCAAGCTTGCATGCACACACTGGTAGTACGTAGTGTGTGGAGTGTGAACGACTTATACATGATATAAGTATATGATATGCATTGAATTGAGAAATGTATGTGATAAGAATAAGAGAAATATATAGTTCACCAAAAGAAAAAGAATAAGACGAATACATGTATAGTCACATACCTAAATTAAAATTATTTAGGCAAACACTCATAAAATTTACACCATTTAAGCATTTTAAAAATATATACTAATTAATTTTTTTCTTTCATACTTTTTACATTCATTTGAGTGTGTCAAAATGAATTTTATATATGTTTCTGACCAAACAAGTGCAATTCAACTTTTTTATCTCACATATATTGTCCTATGTTGGTTGTTGCGTATCAAAGCAACAAGCAAACAATTATCACTAAGATAAGATATACATAATGGGCAAAATAAAGATGTGTGACAAGGAGACTGAGTAACCATACAATAAAAATGGGAATCAATTCTAAAGTACTTACAAAGAGCAGAAGTTCAACTACCCTTATTGTTCACAGGCTACCATTTTCAATTTTATACATGCTATGACGAGAGTCATCCTTTGGTTTCATTTATAGAGTGATCAAAATAGATTATGGAAGTGTAGAATTGATTTTCTTGTGTTTAGTTGTTCAAAATAAAAGTGTGTTGAATTATAAATTTGAGTGTTAAAACCAATTCTAGAATAAAAAACTCTAATTTTCACACTTTTACATGAATGTATCTAAACACTTAACCCTCAATTTTAGCTTGAATCAACGTCGAAGAAAACATACACTAAAAGACAAAGTTTTTCCAAATTCACTTGTTTTGAGGTGAAGGTCTTGCATAGTCATAATGTTTGGCCACAACATGCAGTTGAGCGCACACAAATAAAATGGATAAAGTAGATAAACAAACAATAAATAATGCATACTTTTAAAATAATTAAAAGATGTATAATTTTATAGGTTTGTGTCCAAATAATTTTTACTTAGTGTTGTGACCAATCAAGTATTACTTTTTGAGTCACCCTCCTAACTTTTGCTCTAGCTATAACTAGGCGGAAGTTAAAAAAAAGCAACAAACATAAAGTTACGTGGTGGGTGGATCGTCATAAACCATTTTACACTTGTTGCGTGATTGGGTAAATGCCATGCAGGTTTGACACAAGTTCATGTTTGACTTTCATAATGATCCTATTACATATGATCTTGAGATATGGTTCAAGATGCATGCAACCAACCAACATAACACATTCTTTCTCATTGAATGTTGATTTAGTTGAACATCTAGAAATGACAAAGCTTTCTTTGACATTAATTACCCGATTTGACTTATTCTTACCCAAATTCACTCTATAATCCCACCAAGAAGATTTTTGGTGTCCTTCTCATTTCCCTACTCCTAGTCTGGCTTCTTGGCACCCTCCTTCAGATCATGTGATTAAAGTTAATCTTGATGGTAGTTCGCTTGGTAATCCTTGTAGATCAGGATTTAGGGGTCTCATCAGGGATTAACTAGGCGGTTGGATAACTGGTTTTGCTGCAAGATGTGGTCATATTACTAATATTAATGTTGAACTTCGTTTTATTTCTTATGAATTACAAATCACTTGGGATCATGGTTTTAATGATATCATTTGTGAGTCAGATTCTCAAATGACCCTGACTTTTATAAAAGACACGTTTTTTATGATTCCCTACATGAAGGGAACTCTCATGCAAATTGACTCATTAAACTGAGCATGTCGCTTTCTCATGAGCTCAGGATTATCCCCACTTATCCGTAGCCCATTTTTAGATATTGTGTAACTTATTTTATATAAACCCAGTTTCTCCCTTTGTAGTTTCTTTCTCTCTTTTATCTTTTGCTTTTGCATAAGATTTGCAACAAAACCTCATGATTTGAATTGGTCTCGAGGTAAAAATGATTTTATACATGGAAAAAAGGTAGTTTGGTTTATTGTTGGAAAACAACAAACAACCAATCTTTATCCCGTTAAGTGGGATCAATTACATGAATTAAATTACACCATAATGTTCTACCATAAATCATATTTTGGATCCAATTCATCTCTATATCTTTTTTAGTAGTTTCTCTTATAATTTTTCAATGTCTTCATCTGCCTCTCATGATATGACTATCCTCTATATGATCTACTCTCCTTACCACATAATCTACATGTCCTCTCTCTCTCTCTCTCTCTCTCTCTAATATTATTATTTCTTATCTTATCTCTTTTAGTCTTAACATACATCCAACACAACATCACAATCTTTGATATACATTTTTTATACCGTGTTGGTTCTTAATCGCCCAACACCTGGTCTTACAATATATTTAGGTTCTTATCCATTTCAACCACTCAACTTGAATACAATGATTTACATTTGTTTATATTTTTCCTTTAGTTTTGTACTATGAACCCAAAATAATTAAACTATATAACTTGTGGTATACTTTGACTCCAACTTTCATCTCCAAGGTAAAAATTCTCCATCTTTTACTAAATTACATTCTATATACTTTGCATTGCTTCTACTTTAAATCCAATCTAATTATGGCCCGTTTGTTTGAGATTTTTTTCTTGAGAAAATCTAATTATGACCCGTTTGTTTGAAATTTTTTTTTTTACCAAAAATCCACTTTTATCATTTTAATTTTTTTGGTGGTAGCCAGGGTTCGAATCCCGAACTTTGCATATATTATGTATTGTTTATACCAACTGAGCTAAGCTCACGAGGACCTTTTATCATTTTAATAGTATTTGTTTCGGATTTCTGAAAAAAAATCACTTTGTTAAAAAAAATCATTTTTAATCTTAAAATAAAAAACTATTCCTTGCAGCTTTTCCAAAATAATTGTTTTTTTTATTCTTCTAAAAACAGGGAACATAAGTATTAGAACTTAATTTTTTTTTTTTTTATGATAGTAAGCAAAAGAAAATTAGCTTCATTTTCTTTCTTTTAAAAAATCTTTAGATTTTTTTAATCCAAAGGGTGCCTTTGTTTTGGCATAAAAAAAATCTATAGATTTTGTTTTAAAAAAATAGAGATTTTTTTTTAAAAAAAAAAGCTGAAGCTATTTTCCGTTCGTTTACTATCATAAAAATAACATATATTTTTTTCAGGGAAATGTTAACTTGTGCCCTTGAGGCACAAGTTTAAAAACTAAACATAGAAACTTTTTCTTGGAAACTGGACATTCATTGTATTAAAAGTATAAACTTTTATATTTACAATGTAAAAGTTATCTTTTAATTTCATTTTTAGTTTATTAACCTGTGCCTTTCTTGTGCCCTCATCAATTAGGCAGTGGCAAGAAGTAACAACTTCTCATGTTTTTCTTCACAATACCACACCTCATTGGACAAAGCTTTAGAACCTTTGAACCATCCCTAAATATGTACACTTAGTTTATATAATTCTTCTTCATGATAGACTCTTGACTAAGATGAAACTAGTTCATAAAAGATTGGTTATTGATACTTTGTGCCCACGTACGGTGAATTTGAAGAAAATGTTGATCATATTTTCAAAGATTGTTTATGGACAAAACATGTTTGGTTTTACTCACTTCTTGGTCTTTTGAGGCCTTATAAGATGCCTTCCAAAATCTCCTTATAAAAGAAATTAACCCTCTAAAGGAAAAATATATAAAAAAGATATTTTTATAGAAATTTACATGTATATGTATACAATGTTGATGTTTATTCACCCTATATACCTTTCAAAATCTCCTTATAAAAGAAGAAAATACTCAAACTAAAAGCACCTATACACTTCTAAAAATACTCAAAATCTTCATAAGAAGAATCATGCTGCATCTTACTATTTTTATCACTAACAATATCAACAATCTTCTTATTATCAGCAGCAGCCACTACAATTTCCTTACTAACATACTGACTAAAATCAAACGGTTCAGGTATAATCGGAGGAGTAGAACTTCGAATCAAAGCCCAATTTACACCTTCGAAAAATGGATGTTGTTTAATCTCAGTAGCACCTCTTTTATAAGCAATTCTCTTATGAGGTTCTTTAACCAGCAACCCTCTAATAAGATCCCTAGCTACCGGACTCGCGGAAGGATGGTCAGGAAACCTTAAAGGCTGTCCTACAACATTAAAAAGCGTTGCGCGGTTTCCATTACCTTTAAACGGGGTTGTTCCGTATATAAGCTCGTATAAAAATATGCCAAATGTCCACCAATCAACAGCACTACCGTGTCCTTCTCCACGCACGATTTCTGGAGCAAGATACTCATGTGTCCCAACGAATGACATTGATCGGACGTTAGTTGGTTCTGCCATTAATTCTGGAAGACGGCCACCTACCATGAGACCGAAATCTGATTTTGATTTTCGGTTTCTTTTGTATGGGAGGATTCTTGGGAAGAAGAAATTTGATGGTTGCATGCAGCCCTGTACTGCATGTTCGTTGTCCAGGATTCCAATGGATGTGGTGGTGGTGGTTATGTGTGCGGAGGAGGATTTGACGAGGGTGGGGCTAACGGAACAACGAAGGGATAAGTCGAAATCTGATAGCATTATGTGGCCATTGTCTCGGACTAGGACGTTTTCTGGTTTTAAGTCTCTGTATACTATTCCTAACATGTGGAGGTATTCCATTGCTAATAGAATCTCTGAACAATAAAACCTGCATGGCACAAAAATTTCATTAATTAGCATTTAGCATACTGATTTTTTTTTTATAAAATTTATACCATTTTGTTTTTTATATAATGTATTATATTTATCAGTGATTTCTACTTTGATTTGACAATTGGATTCAAAAGTAGAAGTTCGCGATCCTCCTCTACTAACCGTAGTTCGTTTTTTATGTCATTGAACTGAAAAAAAGTGACTAACCTTGCAGCATTTTCAGTGAAATGCTTGTTGGGTTGCTTCATTCTGAGGTTATGCAAACTACCACAACTACAAAACTCCATGACCAAACAGTAATACTTCTCATTTTCAAAATAAGAATACAAAGTTGGCAAGAAAGGGTGATCAAGAAGTCCAAGAATCTCCCTTTCAGTATGTGCTCTAAGAAGCTTGTTTCTGCTAGCAAGTGAAGCCTTATCCATTAATTTCATAGCATAGAATGTTCCTGTCCCTTTAAGTTCAACAAGATACACACTTCCAATGTCACCGTAACCAACACGCTTCAAAAGCCGAAAATGACCAAAGTTAAGATTTGAATTTGACCCTCTTGAAATCATGTTGATTGCATCCCACCTCACATCATCTCCTGTATGAGGCTTAAATATTGGTGCACTTGTGCTTTCTAGACTACCACTACGTGAATTCGGTCCACTCCTTGAAATCATTCTTGGACTTGGTCTTGGAGTTGTGGAAAATTCAGAGAAATTTCTCATAAGTGATTCTAACTTTTGTGGTCTTGGTGATGATGTTGGTTTATTTGTAGTTTTCTTTGCATTGTTTTGATCTGTGAAACCATCTATTGCTTCTTGATTGTTCACTTGTTTAGTATCATCATTTTCTGTATGATCATTTGCACAACTTTGATCTGTTTTATGAGCTTCTTCAGATAAGCTGTTGTCACTCATCTGCATTTATTTAATTATGTGTAAAATAGAAGGTTTCCTAAAATCATAATAATAATTATTAGGACCAAATTATTTGTTTTACAAATTTGACTGACATGAAAAACTTACATGAGGTGAATCAGGCATTTTGATAAGCTTTGAGGCCAGCAATGGATTATAACACAATAGCACCTCTCAGGAGGAATTTCTGCAAGAGCATATCAAAATAAAGTTAATATAATAAATAGAAAATGTTACATTCAATGCATAGTCAAAAGAAAAAAAAATGGAAGGCTAATTTTAAGAGTATCGGAAGAGTTAGTAACACGACTCTTTCCATAAAAGAACCGGAGTTTAATTCTGGAGCTGTCCATTTGGGAGATAGTCTAACTCCATATAAATTTAACGTTTGTTCTGTTGTTGTCTCAGAAAATTAGTTTGATTGTAGGCCTGTGGAAATACCTTGGAGCATCTATTGAAGTCAAATACTCTAATGAAGATGGGTTGGCTACAAAAAGGAAATTAACTTATTTCTCATTGTTGTTAGATTCAGCCACAATTTATGTAAGAAATATAGTAAGTATCACCATGTACTATGTCTCTAACATGAATCCATATAAAATTTATTTGCTTATTACCAACATTACATTGGTCCGAATGGAATTGACTTTCAATACAATTGCACTTTCAAGCATCATAAAGGTAGAGTTCACAGCAACTAAGGTCTTAGTTCGAGCTCTATAGATGGAAAAAAATGTGGTTGAGAGGAGAGACTATATTAAAGGTGGTCAGTTAGATTCTTCGAAAAAGATTAGTCATTACAAAATAGGTAAATACTCCGCACCAATAAGATGGTTACCAAATGCTACCAAACAGTCTGCATCATAACTATAATTATGACCACATATAGGCGACATTTGCCTACGATTTTTTATAAATTATAATCTATAAAAATCACAACTTAATTATCAAATCATTTTAACCTATTTCTTTGTTTTTTGAAGGGTTTTTAACCTATTTGATGAATGGCATGATAAACTATTGTGGAATATATAATGTACATTGTTGTGATCAAAAGTAAAAGAGACAAGAGAACCCCTCAGAAAATGGATGTTATGGGAATAATGCCAAACCTGAAAGTTAATAATATCAGCAAATTAAACTTGATAACTTGTTAATCCTTCCTTTGCATGTGATCAATGAAGAGACATCATCTCTCATTGGTTTGAATTTTGCAACATTGAAAAAGTCAACAAAAGTGAAAGAAAAGAAGAAAAAAAATAGAGAGATATGAATAAATGTTGATGGTCAGGCAGAGGATGAGAATTGGATATTGGCTAGTTCTTGATTGGAGCAGCAGCACCAAACATCATAAAAACAGTTGAAGGAGGAAATTGAGAGGAAAATGTGGATTAAAAGGAAGAAGATTATAACATAGCCAAAAATTAGAAAGCACACATTTATATATGTATAAATAGAAAATTAAAAATATATGAAATTATCAATGTGTTTATGAGCAAACTATACATACATAGATACATACATCAAATGAAAGAAGGAAGAGAAAGGAAATGGTCATGAATACGGATGGATAGGCGTTTTTGTCTCTATAAAAAATAGTGGTTTTGTTTTTGCTAAATCAATTCACATCACACTCAGGTATAGTGTTAGCCAAAGTTTAACTCCAGGTGGCTATTATTTTAAACACGATTACATTTTAAATTGAATTGCAATTTAGGTCCCTCTTTTTTTTGTTGAAACAATTTTGGTCCCTCTATATTCACTATTTTGTAAAGGTTCATTTGTTTTAAAACCTTAGCCTTCATTGCCTTGGAAAACACTGGAACGTCAATTTAAGTTTATGTTTTAATTACCTTTGAATTAACAAGACCCTGCACGTAAGGATCACTGTGCGATCAACAGGTGCAGTTAGGCATTGGAGGAATACACCTAGATCAACCGAGATAGTATAGACTCTGCACGTAAGGATCACCGTGCGATCAACATGTGCAACTTGACAACTGATTAGGTTAGAATGTCCCAACGGCCTTATCACTTGTATAGTCTACTGATGTACGGATTAGCGTAATTGCAAAATGGCAAGTGTACCAATCGTTAACCAAGTAATAAAGTGATAAGTAGAGTATCGTATCCACATGGATTTTCCTTTCGTTCGATCAATTCTTGTTACTTATTTTTGTAAGTTTGACGGTATAAAATTTAAGTTGCAATTTTTATCTGTTTGCAACAGAGCAAGTTTACCTGTTTTGGTTGCAGAAAAGTAAGCAGCGGTTAGGATTCTTCGAATCTCCTATGTATATTCGTTGTTGGATAATAAGTAATAAATATGCCGCGCTTATTTATCTTAGGTTGACTATACAAGTGATGAGGTCGTTGGGATGTTACTAACCTACATTGGTTTATCCCTCCAATGGCTAACTGCACCTGTTGATTGCACGGTGATCCTTAGTGTGGGGTCTTGTTAATTCAAAGGTAATTGAAACATAAACTTAAATTGACTTTCCAGTGTTTCCCAAGGCAATTATAGCCACACTAAGGTTATACGCGCGCTACAGTATAGGGTTGTTAATCCTAAAGGACTCCGCCACCTTTGTAAGGAATATTAGTGTGGGTCCTATCCAAGGTTCCCTTAGGTCTGTCCATCCATGAATCTTAGGACACTCATAACACACTCTCTCTACGTTCTTAGTAGTTCTACAAATGGGCAGCCCTATCTACGTTTACCTTACTAAGGGTTTCAAGAGAATGGTTCTATTGGGTTACAACTTATTTCGGACAGCTAGGTACTTGTTTCCCTAATTACTAACCAGTTAATTCCTAGGTTCGGTAAGCCACCACACGACTCAACGGTTTCTAGCCACTGGGTACCTAGGTCTAGGGTCAAAAATTCCTATGGTATCTTTGGCTAGTTAGTAATCACTTACTTCCTAGATAGATAGTTATCAGTAAAGGGATATAAATATCAAGATATAAGCATCTGGTTGGTGATAGCAATATTAGGCTCTGTCACAACCTAAGTGCATAATCTAGGGTTGCACCTCTCATAGAAATAAAACTATATACTAATAAAACTTAATAGAGAATAAAAGAATAAATAAAATAATAAACAACATATTAAAATAAATAAATATCCAAAAAAATATACAGAGGTTCATCTTGGAACTCTAACCTAAAAAGATTTAGTTACACATGGTAACTAAAAACAATTTACTAAAGATAAAAACATACCCTAGAAAATCAAGGAGAAGATAGAAACTCTCCCGAAGCTCCAAAGTCGCCTTCCTCTTGAACTGTGCTACAATTATGAACGCGAAATCCTGAATGAGGAAGGCTGGTATTTATAGTGAGAGTTTTTACCTAAGTTTGGGCTAAAAGTGCGGCTTTACCCAAAATAATAACAACAAAAGATGCTTGTGCCCCACATTTTCAGGTGCACGGGGCACATTGCCAGTGTGCTAGGCGCATGAGAGAGAGGACAAAACCATGCCCTAAGCGCATGAACAATGCCCTAGGTGCATGGATGCCTCTCCATGTGCTAGGCACATGATTCTTGTGCTAGGCACATTTGTCATATGCTAGGCACATCCTCATGTGCTAGGTGCATGGCATCTCCTTCTTGGGCCCAAATTCTCTAATTTTCTGTCGTTTTAAGTCTTTGTATTCAAATAACTTGCCTCAGGACTTGGGAACAAAATTCCTCCCATTTGTAAGTCTTTTGAGGCCTCTTGAATCTTCATTCTCTGCTTTCTTGAATCTTCACAATTCTTCGGATGTTCTTGATTTGCCGATTTGTCTGATTTCTTCGTGAATTAGTTCAAAAACCCCCTAAAATTGTTATGTTTCGGGAAAACTAGAATTACAGACTCAAATATAGAAAACATTACAAAAGTCCCAAAATCATAGGCAATCGTTCTAATACTCCTCCTTTTTGCTGCTAAAACCTAATTAAAATAACTGAAAAATATGCTATGAATAACGTAAGATGACCTTTCATCATCTACCTAAGATAAATAAACGCGACATGTATGTTACTTAATATCCAACAATATAAACAGGGGGATTTGAAGAATCCTAACTGCTACTTACTTTTGTGCAACCAAAACAGGTAAATTTGCTCTGTTGCAAACAAATAAAAATTGCAACCTTTCTAACCGTTTTAACTTTTATATCGTCAAACTTACAAAAATAAGTAACGCGAATTGTTTGGACGAAACGACAATCCCTATGGATATGATATTCTACTTATCACTTTATTACTTGGTAAACGATTTGGTACACTTGCCATATCCGACCATCAATACCATAGCACCACCAGCTTCTAATTTCCTCTTAGCATTAGCCCACCAAAACATAGCCTCCTCCGCTAGCATGTGAGTGGCCAACCTCACCTTCTGGTCATCACTAGTCACCATAGCACGAAAGATATGATCAACACCCTGCAACCAAATTTGCGCTCCATCAAGATCATACCGACCCTTGAACATTAGCTTAAGCCAACACATGGGCCATTGCGGCCAAAGCCTCAACAATCGCCTCATCATTCCTACTAGATCCTCCATCCATCTCACTTCTACACAAAACCACAACCAACAAATAAGAACAACATAACAAGTACCAAAGGTATCACTATACCATTCGCATACAACAAGAATAGTCACCCAGTTTTGGTTCGGATTAGACCGACATGGCTCTGATACCACATTATAACACCCTAAACCCCGAAAGCAATAATCATCCAATAAATTCAATACTTCAAGAGTTTAGATGCTACGTCTACATCTTTTAACACATGTATAAACTTGGTTTTCATAATTTTTTTGCACGGAAGATAGTCAGCTTACATAATATCCCATCACCAAGTAATAATCCTCAAAATCAAGAGTAATAAATCTCAACATGCCATGTGTCACTCCACCTAAAATTCATCACCATGATACAATTATCCTCATCATATAATTAACATAAGCAATCAAAAGGTATCAATTGATAAGGTCATAAGACCGACAATCCTACATCAGAGCCTATCTAGAATCTAAGCGAAAACAAATAAAACGAGGAAGAATCCAAGCTAGTCCTCAAGCATCATAGAAAAGCAATCACTTCAATCCTGCAAATCACCTACGCCATTCAAATAAATGACGCGGTGTTCAACCGAACGACCACTAAGAGTTAGAATATATTCCACAAATAATATATAATCAAATGAAAATAAAGCAACATATTCATTTTTAAATGATCAATAAACAATTAATTAAATCATTCACAATGAGCTCCACGTCAACATTAATCATTAAGCATACAGGCATAATAAAACAACATGTACAAATTCACCCTTTTCACATGTTCACGACATTCACCAAATTTCATCGATGCACATAATCACCAATTCACATAGTCAAGTATGACACGTTTCACCAATTATCAAATGCATACAATGTTTTAAACTCTTGTAGATACATGTGGTTACAATTGGATTCCGGAGATAATTTTATCGTATTGAATCCACACCCACGTAAGAGTACACATCCACTTACGTATTTCACCAAAGCAATGTAAAAGTACAACTCCATTTACATTCTTCATAAGACTCAACATGACTATGAATGCATGGACTTCAAGCAAAGACTCGACAATGCACAAATCACCAAACTATTTTATACAATTTTTACCATCATATAATATATTCACCAAAGCAATTTAAAGTACACCTCCAATTACATTCTTCATAAATTCACCACCATTTGCATTATCAAATTTTTACATCCACGCAATCAAAAAGTCATAATTCAACAAGAGTCATCGTCAAGTTAAAATCACCAAAGGAATCATCATCATAATCATCATTAACAATTATCACCTCAAAGAAACAATAATGTTTCACAACCACATTTTGCATAAAAGACGGACAATTAACCACATCATGACATTTATCATATTAAACATCCAACCATCATTGATTCCTTCTTACTCTATCCTATTATGGTGATTACAAAACCATTTACAAGTTATCCGACCATAAAACCTCATTTTGACAAAGTTCGTCTATTTTCATAAAAACCATATTTTTCCTAATAATTCACTGAAACAAGGCATTCAATCATGCACATCAACAAAGCATTTTCATATATCACATAACATCACAGTAGTTCATGTATATAAACATCATAGCTCAATTCCGGTTATTTCCAAAAATTCACTAAGTTCGTCTGATTTTCCCATTTTTCAAAAAGAAATTCATTTTCAAAGTAAGACCAAGTCTTAAGCTGACTTACACCTTACATGATCATTCTAAACTCATTGTTACAGAAAACAAACCATAACCCTATCATTTTATTTGAGAAAAACAAGTTTCGGAAAATTCTACGTTCTTGACCGTTTTCAACCAAGTTTCATTTCAATTTCATAAAAAAACCATTTTAATCAAATCCAATTGATGTTCCAGTAGGTTCAATATAAGAAAATCTCTCATTACCCACGAACAACTATCCGCGGTCGTAAGGTCGTGGGTAATTTTTTAGAATAGTAACGGATTACCCACGGCTAAACCGTCTGCAAGGTTAAAATCTCAATGTGAACTTTTTGAAATTGCTACCCACGGCTTAGCCATCAATAATTATAGACGGCTTTTTATCATTAACAGTTATCCACGGTCTGACCCTCTTTATGATACATTTATTTATATTAATTCATACACATAATAGCAACAATATATTTGTTTATGATTTTGGCTCCAAACTTTTTCCCCATAAAATGTGCCAAAACTCATATTGACAGAAAAATAAAACAAAACGTAAAACAAAACGTATTTACGTATTATTTACTCACTGTATCTCTCACCGTGGAAGGGTGTGGTTATCATGCATAAGGATTCCTTATGCAGGGTGCATAAGTCCAGCCCATTAAGCAGTGGGGGCCCAACATAATTCCTCTCCTTCTCCTATACCAAAAAAAACGTGAAAATCACCACCGGA
>Ga0228710_1005500_pt1 | contig 19648 bp, 12 predicted proteins | sample MedpolnodulmetaG_FD_177995 | JGI IMG/M metagenome (GOLD analysis project Ga0228710, IMG submission 177995) | Root nodule microbial communities from Medicago polymorpha collected in Santa Monica, California, United States - pink nodules | ecosystem: Host-associated > Plants > Roots > Nodule... | reverse complement strand
AAATCAGATACAGACTCTTAAGACTATAGAATTTCTAAAATATGAACTTTGCTAAGAAATTCTAAGTGACTTTAAATGCAGAACAATAACAGAGTATGAACTTTGAATTGTTGTAAGAGTCTAGCTTTTGTGTGTGTTGGTTGTATCTCTTGTATTATCCAACTAGTAAGTCTTCACTCCTTTATATAGAGGTGTGAAAGATACGTTGAAAAATTAACAGCACACAAAAAAGAGTCGTTTGAAGCTTGTTGATAATCACCAATGATCTTTTGCTTGATATGGTTTTGATATGGTTGTTGTTCTATGAAGGATCAATTTCAAATGCATTTCTTGTATGAAGGAACATTTCTGCAGGCAGAGCTGTTATCCTTGTCTTGTTGCAGAGACACGAACAAAGTAGTGGAGGAAGTGGTTGTACAGTTCGTACAATTGTCCTTTGTCAACGCTTTTGATAGAACAAGCATCCAATGCTTTCAAATTCCTTCACAAGGGCCGTTATTACACTCTTTCAGTCTTTTGCAATGCTTAGGCGTGATAAAATCATTTGAACAGCCTTTGAAGCTTTAAGTCTTTCATCTCCTGATGAACTTCAGCTTCTAGTGACCTTGCTTCTGACGAACTTGCTTCTGATGACGTCATCACTTCAGGAGCACTTGTACTTCAGATGCACTTTTCTTCAGATGCTTGAAGCTTCCTTTTTGTTGATTCCTTTTCTCTATTTTGTTCTTCCAGAACCTTATAAAGATATCAAATTTTGTCTATGGTCCTGTACACTTGAACAAATATTAGCATATCCAATTGACAATTTTTAATACCTTGTTATCATCAAAACTTTAAGGGTAACGTATGTTAAACATTTTTCGTTCCAACAATCTCCCCCACTCTAAGGGTAATGTTTGTTAAACGTATTTTGTTCCAACAGACCTAGGTCCTAAATAATACTCAGCTCAGGGTCATCCAAGAAAAGGATCTAATGAGGGCCGCATTGATCCGACTCAAATCACACTTTCGGGAGCTGAAGAAAGTCCCCCCTTTCAGAGCGAACAGGAACCGCCTGAATAGGCGTGATTGGCTCCTTAGAAGGCGTCCCCACCTTCTTCCTTTTCGCAGGATCCTGCACCGGCTCTTCAGGAGGACCATCACCTTCCAAGTCCACCACATGACTAGAGGTCGAGCCGAGGCCAGATCCGGTTATAAGGTGCTCCAGGGATTGGACGTTCTTACGCCGCTTCTTGGCGGTGACCTTCTTGTTTGCTTCATTCACAAGGGCCCCTAAGTTTTTCATTTTTCATGCAAAACATAGAAAGGAAAGAACTCATCAGATCTGAAAGACAACACACAAAAACAAGCTAATGAAGAGCAAATAAGAAGGAACAAACTACCAAGACACTCCTCGAAGTCTTCCGACGTCAACAACTCGTGCGTATTGATGAGGCGGGGTTCTGTTACTAGTGTCTCGTCTGCGTTCATTAATGGGTTTCCCCGTTTGTCAGTTTTGACCTTTCGTGGGAGAGATTGAACAAGCGCCCAAAGTTGTTGGCGGGTATCTGTCTCCTCCTCTGAAAGACTAGCAAGGGTTCGACAGAAATCTCCTGGCTCATAGCCAAAGTGGTCTTGTGACCAGCACAGATGGAAAAGAGGGCGGCGTTCCTGAACACCATCCTTCGCCGCCTCCAGAAGAGTATCCAAAGCCGCTTCACTCTTCGGTATTACTAAGAAGAAGAGCTCTTTAAATCTCCAAACTTTTTCAGCAAATATCTCAAACATCTTCTGGGTCTAACGAAAAGAAACCCAGTCCGCACCTCGTTGTACGGTTAAAAAGGAAAAGAAGACATTCTTGGAAGCAGGAATTCGGAGATAGTCACACACCAATTCGAAGGCCCTCATAAAGGCATAAGAGTTGGGGTGGATTTGAGAAGGGGACAGCTTGGTCCAGCGGAGCATCTCTTGTTGGAAGTCAGAAAAAGGGAGTCGAAAACCCATGTCTTTGAAAACCACTTCATACATGGGAAAGGCGTGATTTTCGTACTCTAAACACACTCAATCAGATGTGCTTGGAATTACTAACTTTCAATCTTCTACTTAACCAATAGAGCCAAAGGGAATCTCTCCCACTCCGCCTATAGCAAATGACGACTCCGTTTCTAAGGGCTCTTCCCCCAGCCAAGAAGAGACATGCGCGGCAGCTTCCTCGTTCGCCATGGAGAACCTGAAAGAGCAAGGGAAAAAGTGAATCCAACATTCAGATCCACCCTTCCTTCACCCATCAGGTCGACCACGGCGAGGAAGGGATCCAGTACCACCGCTAAAAGCCAGAGAGAGACATACGACAAATCTGCTCCGATCATATCAAGTAGCCCGTTCCAAAGCGAGTAGGACCGAAGTTTATGGATTGAAACTACAGCCTGTCGCCAATGTTTTTCTGGGAAAAAAAACAGACAGCAAATCCTAGAACTCCTTACGCACGGCGGAAACTACCGTAACAAACGGCAGAAACCACCGAGTCGGAGTAACTTCTACCCTAAAAAGCATGCATTTCTACGGTTTCTTAAACAGGAAACTAAAGAAGCCAAGTATGAAATAAGGGAAAGGAGAATCATCAAAGCATTACCCGTTACGATGGATGAACTGGACTGGAAGTGAGAAGTTGAAGACTCGGAAATGCTTCGCTTTTGAAGGAACTCTTGGAAAGAATTTCTAAGTTTCTGAGAAAATGAAATGTTGTAATGTTCCAAACAAACGTTTGAACTATTTATACTCATTTCATAAAACCTCCCAAAGGCCACGAAGCCCTAATCTGGTGCAGCCCTTCACATGCAACTCTCCACTCAAATAGCATGTCTACGGTCCTGATTAAATCAAATCATCCATCCAAGGGCTCGGATCACTCGTAGTGGTTCTCTAAACGTCAGGATTAAATCAACGGCACTGGTGACACCTTGGAAACACAAACCAAGAACACTCTGCAGACTATAGGTACTCAAGTACTGCAATAGCCTTTACACGTGTCACTCAGAAACCAAAGGTCATGTCTCCTCAATCTTTCCCTCGAGACGTGGGCATTAATTGCGGAATGACAATCGACCAAACTTCCTGACGAGGGAATCTTTCCTTCCGACCTAAGTCAACCGAGCACTCACATGCCGGACATAGCCCACTCCATTGGCGAACTCGCTTGGTCAGGGAACAAAGGGGGCTCGGAGGATAGCGAGCGCGTCCACACACCTAGTCGCACAATCCTCATGACACTCTTAACCACCAATGCAAACGGTTCCCAGATTCAGAGGCGTCTTCACATCCGTCAAACGAGATCGGCTTACTCTCGAGTAGAGAGTACATAAAAGCGAACTTCCTTTCCATGGCCAACCACGAACAGCCAAAGATGCCCGCACTTAAGTCATCATTCCTCGAAAGGAGCAACGACTTGGGGGGCTACTGTTTTAGACCGGCCAAAAGGACCTTTTTCCCACAAGGGGGTGCACGGAGCGAGCAAACCGGTTCAAACGAACCACAACGTCTCTCTGCACGTTCCCGCAATAAACTCTTTGGCGGTTACACTTCCCACGATTTCGTAACCGCCAGAGCCAGGTGTGCCATTACAACTGCTCTGCAGCCCTCCACCTCTATAAATAGGGGACTCATAGCAGTTCCCAAGGTAGAATAGAACTCTTCCTCTAAACCCTCACTCTCTGATCTCTACTTACTTGAGCGTCGAAGTGTCTGCAGGTATACACCCCCCATTCACTCCAAGAAGGCATTCTGACGCATTCTACCACCACTCAAACCACCGCATTCAAAACACTGGCAGTCGCCTTCTAATCAGGTACGATCAGAAATATATATAAATCTCATTTATAATTGATTGATCTCATGTTAATATTAATGTGATCTTTTACTTATCTTCCACAATATTTTATTTCAATTGAGGTTGTATTAAAACAACTAATGATTGGTTTCTTGCACTTTTTTTATCTATTTATATCAAATAATAAAGATACGCTCGCGCGCACACACTCACACAAAATAGAACACAATTCATAATTTGCAAATGGCACTCAAAATATAGGGACACACTTGATTCGACATATCATTCTTTTTGAGAAAAACTTTACAATCAAATCAGCAAGCAATCTCGATACACGTCACAAAGTGAATCATAAAAACAACAATTACAACGCAAGTAAATGTGTATTTGAGGAATCAATTGCTTATTTTAAGGTTTTTAAAAAAAAACTTTTAATCATAAATTTTCTCAAAACGATGACATAATTAAGAACACCAAAGAAAAAGCATCATCATTCACTGAATATAGTAACAAAAACACAATTGTTGCTTTAAAAGAAACACAAAACTTAGTCACGGATACATAAATTTATTTTTCTTGTTTTGACACTTTTGGTCTCTATAGTTACTACACATACAACTTTGTCACAACAAAAATTGTCAAGATAATATTTATAAAATATATTTTATTTTTTCCGTTAAGGGTGCATTTGTTTTAGATTCTTTTAGGGGAAAAAATCACTTTGTTGTTTTTAAGTGTTCGTGTAAGATTTAAAAAAAAAAGAAATAATCAAAAAAATTATTTTTGGCTTTAAAATAAGGGTTAAATATGCTTTTAGTCCCTATAAAATTTTCAATCACTACTTTTAGTCTCTATTTTTAATTTATTTTTTTTGTTTTTTGATAAAATTATGCAGAAATCTGTAAAATATTCTAAAAAAAACCCCAAAAAAATAGAATTCTTTAACAAAACACAAATTAAATATGAATTTTTAACCGTAAAAAATATAAAAATTCATATTAAATTCATGTTTTGTTAAAACATTCTAATTTTTTTGGGTTAAATATGTTTTTAGTCACTATAAATATATCAATTTTTCATTTTAGTCTCTCTAAAATTTTCCTTCAACTTTTAATCCCTATAAAATTTTCAATCACTACTTTTGGTCTCTATTTTTAATTTAATTTATGTATTTTTTAATAAAATTATGCAGAAATGTGTAAAATATTCTAAAAAAAATTAGAATTCTTTAACGAAACACAAATTAAATATGAACTTTTAACCGTAAAAAATATAAAAGTTCATATTAAATATAAGTTTTTTTAAAAAATTTTTTTTTTTTTTTTGAGAGATTCTTATAATATTATGAATTTTTCTGAAAAATTTTATTCAAAAATATGAATTCTACATGAGTTTACTTTAAAGGAGGGACCAAAAATGAAGATGAAATTATTTTATTTTTTTAGGGACTAAAAACTGAAGAAAATTTTTAGAAGAACTAAAACGAAAAGTTGACATATTTATAGAGACCAAAAACATATTTAACCTTTTTTTTTTTAGAGATTCTTATAATATTATGATTTTTTTTGAAAAATTTTATTCAAAAATATGAATTTACTTTAAAAGATGGATCAAAAATGAAGATGAAAATTTTTTGAGGGACTAAAAACTGAAGAATTTTTTTAGAACTAAAACGAAAAGTTCACATATTAGCGCATTTCCCAAAATCTATTTTGTTTAAAAAACAATGAGGACACAATACATGAACAAGTTAAAAAAAATATTAAAATAATATTTATGAATAGTAAACAAACATAAATAACTTCAGTTTTTTTTTCAAATCTCATTTTATAACTTCAGTTTTTTTCTTTCTAAATCTCATTTTTTAACAAAATATTTTTTATGGATGGTAAAGAAACATAAATAACTTCAGTTTTTATTTTCAAATTACATTTTATAACTTCAGTTTTTTTTCTTTCTAAATCTCATTTTTTAACACAATATTTTTTTTTCTAAAGATGAAATAAACACACTTCGAAGTTCTAAACGCAACACTTCTTCTCATCTTCTTCAATATAAAACTATTAAGAAATATCCCGTGAGCTTAACTCAGTTGGTAGAAATATTGCATATTATATGTAATGGCTGAGGTTCAAACCCCGGACACTCCACTTTTCCACAACTAAATTGTGTGAGCTCTAACCACTAGACTACTTGACCAAAGAAGAGGAAAAAAAACAATTAAGAAATTTACGTAAGTTTTATGCAATTCATTTACTAAAAAAAAAAAGTGTACTTCTTGTGATTTCACAACTTTCAAAGAAAATTAACGCAATTTCCCTACTGTTCTAATCAAAAAGCTGTGGTAAAGGCACCCAAAATACCAAACTGACTCAACATTCATGGGCGTGAGTAAAACAAAAGCAATTATATTTTAACTTTAAGGGTAAAATTTAGACTTTATTACGGTGGATATAAATATAATGATATTCCAGTAAAACTCATGACATTCTAAACACTGCAACCGCATTGACAGTAATATCATCCTTATCCGACAATCAGTTTAGTTCGCTATCCATTATTAACCAAAAGAAAAATTATTGTTATCAGAGTTTAACTCTATATATCCAGCAAGTTAAGGGTCAGATTTAACCCCATAGACCAAAATAAATTTGAACACTAAATCATCGCCTCTGATCATGCCATTTTCTATTCTCATGCCTACCAGGGTCCCAGTGTCCAGAAGAACCCCGCCTTGACCACTCAGGTCTATGATTTCTTACATGATTCCTGGACTCTGGGATATTCCTACCTGGAGCATACCTAGGAGGATTCCTAGTTGGACTATTCTCCGGACTCCATGATTCATATCCCTCCCTTCCATGATTGTTTCTTTCCCATGAACCAGATTGCATGGACCCCCCAACCATTGTGTTATTGTTGTTATGATTTCGTTGAGAATGATAAATGGGTGGTATATCCTGCCTAACTCTCCGCAAATCTGACACAGGACCTGATCTTTCGAATTGTGGTTGATAGGGATGGACAGGGTTCTGATAGGAAGGTTCTGCAAAATGGGGCTGGTGGGGCATCATATGAGTATGTCTTTGTTGTTGTGTGGCTGAGCGTGATGTTGGTGAGGTCAACGTGAAGGATTGTTGGAATGAATTAGACGAACCCTCTTGTATATTTGAATTAGGTAATATTGGTTTTATATTACTTATGCCATCAGCCCGCATTGCTAGAGGTGAATGTGCGCCAACCAGAGATACATTTGCGGTGATTGTGTTCTTCATGGCTAGACCTCTATCAGAGAATTGTGTTTGTGAATACGCAGAGGAGTGAACTGGTTGTTTTTCATGAATAATATTAGTTGCTTTCGGTAGTGAATATGGAGAAACTGTTGTGCCGGTGAGCTGCTTTGAAGATGGAAGGAATGCATGCTGTTGCCTTACTGCAGTATTAGTAGCCGGATTTTGAGATGATAAGTTGGTAGTTGCAATTGAAGCAGGGCTCTGGAAAATTCGTCTATCAGTTGCTAAGTTTTGCCTTGTAAAAGGATTCTTTGGTGCTTCTATGCTGCATCCATTCTGAAAAGTTGAAAAATGGGAAGCTGTCAGTTAATGCAGTTAATCAATAATCTCTACATGATTGTTACAGTTTTAAAATATACTTCTTTTTTGGCAAATGATTTTAAAGTTTTAGCACTGTTAACAGTTGTAAAGAAATAGTGTGGGGGCCCATCATGCATTCTTGTCTTGGTCAGGCTAAGGGTTCTCAGCACTGTAAATTAACGAGACAAGCATGAAACTAATTGCCTACTCTAAATACAAGCAAAACCCTATGCTACAAATGATTCCAAAGGGAAGGGAACTAAACTCTATTAGTTAGCAGTACGGAAATCTGAGACAAACCTATCTATCGGTTCCCTAAAATGGCTATTTGCTTACTAATATGGAATACTTTTTACGTGGCATCCAAGAACATGACAATGCAATATCTTGGTTGGTGAAAAACGAAACAAAACAAACAAGGAATTGAAACAAACTTAAAAAACAATTTATTTCATATCTCAAATTGGGCCACCACTAAAAATCCCATTTCCCCAACACCCTATGCTACAAATACTATCTGCTCTCAACAAACACAAGCCAACGTGGCTAAAGTGGAGAGTGCATGGCACTCTGATACGAGACATCAGACATGATAAGATCTTTGACAAATAGTTGTTGCGGTATGAACTCAAATCACGCACCGTGCTTGGATCACTTGAAGGAGTTGGAGATGGGAGAGAAACTTCCACCTTCTCGGGGGCCCTTGCAATAGCACCATAGTTGCCATTTGCAATTTCACTTAATCCCAAGTTCACATTGCCAATCTTGATCATGTCAAGCAGCTTCAAGGTTTGCTCATCTGATATGTTGCCAACTTGTCCAGAAGTTAAGGCATATACCAAGTCTGGATTATTTAGCAGTACGGCAAGCAACTGCATGTCAGGTTGAGCAGTCGCTGCATTACTGGCTGAAGATGAGGAGGCCACCCCTTGAACAGCAGCATGAGTTGCAACTTGATCAGATGCATCCATTTCTTCATCGTCACAATCTGGTAGCTGTTCAATAGGAATTTCCAGTGTCAAGGAGTCGTCGTAGTCCATTTCAACATCCCAAGGCTCCTTGGGGTTAGAGGGCATCTCTTGTGCTGTCTTATAAACGGTTTCTTTGTCCCTACGGTTTCTGTTTTCCTGAACATGAACCTCTTTGCTATTTTCACCAGCACCCACTCTCCAGGTATCTTCAAGTTTTACTTCTGCAAACAAAGAAAAGGAAACCAAAAATAAAAGATTTGAAAACCGGAGAAAATTGGCCTGAGAATTTAAAGTAATTGATTGGACAAGTAGCAAAAACATTAAAACACAAAATCGGCAACAGGATAAAATTGATAGGACGGATCCATTTCTTACAGAAGTTATAAGTTATATATATGTGACCGTGTAAATATCAATATTATTTACAAGATTAAGGTTAGCTACAAACGTATCCGTGACCATCAGATCATTTCCCAACAAATGCAGCGTGTAAATTACAATAAATTACAAGTGTTACAAACTTCATATCGAACTTGGTGATGAATAGTCAAGGTCCAGAAGGAGCAAATTAAATGTGTTTTATGAAAGTGGAAAAGGAATAAAAGCAAATGTTGCTTATCACACAGCCCGTCATTAGTTTTCAAGGATTGTAATGGAATCATAGACCAGAAATCGCCAAAAGAAATGGAAAATTGTTTGCTGTTTACAACGTCTAAATATTACAGCCAACAACAGTAGTCATTGATGCCAAGAAAGCCTCAGACTGTTGTGGTACGGTGCTGGAATTCTTATGACTGCAGGATGTAGTTTACATATAGCGCCGAGTTTAACCTTTAAATATTACCCAACAGTTGTAACTACATTCCATTGCCTAGTCTGCTTTGTAGTAAAAACATGCAAAGCACACGTCATGACTTAAAACCACAAATTCTTTCACACCGCAGATAAAGAACCCTTGCAACCGGATCTGTGATCATGATTAAAATTACACACTGAAATACCCAAACGCAGTATTGCTTGGACGTGGAATAACATGTGTAAAAGAGTTCTCTTCCGGATTCCAAAATCAAAGCCTCGTCCTATTTTTCTCAAATGCCTATGCTGACTTGAACAGGGTCCGAATATTTCAAGATATTCATGATGAATAAACCACCAATTTAGTCCCTAAAATATTATTCCCTTTCCAATCTAAAGTACATATATTTAATTAAACTCGAAATTATATAAACCCGTCAGTTTAATCGCCAATAGTTTTTTTTTAAAAGCAATCCACTGAGCTTCATACAGTAGTGCCAAGTGGTCCTCCACAACAACGCCCCTTCATTTTTATGGAACTCATGCACGTTTTGCTCCAATGATAAAAATTATGCAACTATTGAGCTACCGACACTTCAATATTTTTTTATTTTCATGAAACAATTTTTTATTCCAATGCTCCTGTATCTTAAACAAGTTGCTTCAAAAAATTATGCAACTCACTTTGCCGCCTCAAGCTCCTCCAATGGTTAGAAAAATAAGAAACAGGTTCACTCACACGTACGCATCAGTAAGTCAGGGTCGTGTATTGATCCGTGTGAAGCATTGAATTTCACTGTTGCTTGGCTCATTAAAAAAGAAAATGGAAAAACATAAATTTATACTGCTCATTCACGCCTAAACCAAACTCATCTATGTCTGAACATTTACTCCATGAGCAATGGAAAAAAAATGTAGAGGAACAGAGAACATCTAAATATAATTCAGTTTTTTTTACATGAAAATTAGATAGTAATTAACATGCTGTTGAAAATTGGTAAAAGTGACCATCTTCATCCTTGCGATCCCTTTTTACTGATTATAGCTCGTGATAGTCAATTACAAAATCCAAAATTGGGTGCATTGATGATTAGATATTTAGAAGTTAGAACTATCCCCGACAGTTAGTAATAAGGTGTGGAAAAGAAAAGAAAGAGAAGAAAAAAAAACAAATTGAACCATTTAGGATGTTTGAGAGACAATGGATGGTCCTAAAATCCTTTGAGCAAAACCATGTTAGTATTTGAATACCAAATTCCAAGATAGAGATTTGTACAGCAAACTTTTATAAATCTCATGAACGATACTAGAATTGAGGAATATATAAATGGACAACATACCCAAGTTACTCAAATTCCACGACTCTTGCTCTATTTAATATTTATATAAGTAATAAAAGCAGCAAAAAGGGAGAAGGGTCAACAGAGTTAGTGTCAGATTTGCATAGAATCGCCTGAATTATCCTCCAAGAAAATGTGCAGGGATTCAACTAGGATATACCTCTTTTAAACTCAATGACGGCATACCTCTTAATATGGTCTGTTCTGTCTTTCAAAGATATTTTGTTCGGCTGTCAATGAATTTCACCAATTTTTCTATACTAATATGTATGAATCGATAGAACCAACAAAAATATGAAAATGTACCTGCTGGTGATTTCCATGGGATTTTCACCCTCTTGCACTTCTCCCAGAGAGGTTCCTTCAAATCCATCTTCAGTTTAGAATAAGAAGCTTCCGGCCTATTAATGGTTTTAGGCGGATGCAACAGAGGTTTCTTGTCTTCAATTTTGAGCGGTGCTGGAACTTTGGAAGAGCAGACTGCAATGCTTCCCTGATTTGTCAGAGATTTACTCGGACTATTGATTTTGGCTTCTTTATTTTCTTTTAAAGAAGCAGTTTTCTTGTATTTACTCTGCATAAATAATGCACGCATTTTTGCTTTCTGGATATCATCAGTAGACATAGGACGGCTCTGAGTTACTGGCCCTGTCCTTGCCGTCTGTGGGCTTCTACTCACCGATCCTGGCTGTTCCACCAATTGCACTTTTCTGCGCTCTCTAGCTTCTGAGATAGGTTAAGTTAACATTTTCTGCTATTCAACAGCTAACATGAACCGTTGACAAATTTATTGAGTAAATCACTATTTTAGTCTTTGAAGAATACTGTTTTGGCATCTATATAGTTAGAAAGGTTATGGTTTATTGTGAGCAAATTGATATTGTTTCATAAACAAAGATTCTAAGTAGAGGACCAATTGGATATTGCAAATCATTTAAAGACCAAATTGATATTCTGGTAGTCTTTTAATATTCTGAAAGCTTTTCAAGGGTCAAATTGGGGGCTTATTCCATTTATATTCTTTAGCCGGCTAGTTTCCGGAATACAATACTAAGTTATATATTAGATAAATAATTGGCACTTCAAACTTTCAAAATTTGGTAAACGTCCTGTGAAGAAAAAAATCAGTATGTGGTTAGAAAAATTTGCAAAGAGAGAAGCTGCAGGATCAAATAATTAGGCCAACGCAAGAGTACTGCTGAATTTGCTAGTTTGAAGGAAAATTAGCCCTCGATTGTCACTTCAACGGTTACTTTATATGCTTATATAATAAAGATGGATATACCCATCAGCATTCTGAGGAACCAATTAACAATACGTAGTCAACAAGAAAAACTCAAAAGGATACGAGATGAAGATGCACCAAGGGGGTGTTTCTTATTACAATCATCTGAGCTGGGCAGCAACAATTTCACAGATTCAGATTCTAGTTTCCTGAACAGAAAAGAAACAAATCTGAGCATAATTTACAAACAGTAAAGGCAAAGACAACCAGCTATAATAGGCTGGCACAAATTCGTAGGCAGAAATACTTATTCAATAAAAGATGACTGAAGGACAAAAAGCAAACAGACACAAACCTGAAATCATCTGAAAATTCATTCGAGAGAGCAAGAACGTCTTCCTGGTAGAAAGAAAGGATAGCTAAGAAACATGCAAACTGAAAAACCATTGCTGGCGGACATATACTTTAAGAGAACACTTACAGGAACATCAAAATGCCATGATTCAGGGCCGACGAGTTGACCATTACTGAAAAAATAGATATAATAAATGAGAAAGAAGGTCAAACAAATTCTGTATCGAAATGAGATCAAAGACATGCTTGCCTCTGAGAAAGTCTTATCTCTTTTTGACCATCACCGGAACGCTTAACACCATTGGGTTTCTTTATGGCTTGGTTCCTTGTTAACAATTTGCTCCACTTTGATAACAAAACCCTTGCCCTGTTAGAAATGTCTGATCCACAAAGCAGTGAGACTATAGTTCATAAAGTTTAACAGGATAGTATAAAAGATTTTTTAGTGATATCAAACAGCAGCCCTCAAATTAAGACTTGAAAGTTGAAACTATTTACAGCCATATTAGAAAAAAATGACATTAAACTTGAAGTGATTTGTTAGTTAAATCAATCTAAAAATGGCCTCTATAGCTCGAAGACAACAATGAAATCAAATGAATGACTAGATTCAACTTTCAACTGCCCTTCCACCTCTCTATCTTGCTACTTTTATAATATTTCATTAATAACAACAAGCTATTTGTCAACTGCAGAAATATGAAAATATCTCAAACAATACTCTCCTAACCAACATCACAGAGAAATATATGAATATGAAACTCAAAGAAACAAGCATAACTGACGACTTTGAATTAGCCATGATAATGTAAGACAGTTTCCCAGGGTAAACAAGCTACAAGCTAACGACATGTTAAAACACTTCCTACCGTAAGAAAATATGCTACACTACTATTATACATCCATCAACTGTAGTCATTATCTATTTAACACTTGCCATTAAGGTACAATCTAAGGTTAATAGACATAATACACCCAAACTGAGGGACACCGAGATAGGGGATATAATAAGGAACAATCGGTGTCAAGTTTGATGGGCAATGGGCCAGGAATAGAAAAAACACACCTGATGTCCGGTAGAACCGTAGTCTATTAACACTCTGCAATAAAGCTGATATGTGTGCAGGAATTGCTTTATGTAAAGGCAAATGACAAAGAACCTGCAAAACAGTTAAGCGGTAAGTCTAATAGTGTTTAACTATGTGCTGATGTAAATAACGCAAAAAAGTGTATTAACCAGATATTCCGATTTACCTTCAAGGTAAGAAGCAGTACACTCGTTTGCTCTTCAACAGCAGCTTTACTCAACCAATTTGCTAAAGTCATTGCACCTCCTCCGGTCAAAAACCTACAAGTGTATCCAGCCGTAAAACAAAATCAGAAAAATATAAATAACTATTATAGAACAAAAAAGCTATTGGAAAAGCTAATCACATACCACAGCAAGACTGAAAAATTCTGTATTGTTAATATCCACTCCATCAACTTCTCCCGTCCACAAAAGGTTTCCTCTTTCTGCATTAGACCAAAAATGTTCTCAACAAATTGTTTGTCTAACTCGTCTAGGTCAGAAAGAGCTGTTTTCTGTGTTGAGCAGGATGCTTCTTCCATGTTGATGGCACCAGCAGAGTTTAATGGAGCTGGATTTATTGTTCTCACAGGATCAGGGTTTATTTGCATATCAAGAGTTTCTGCACAAGAGTTAGATTTTAAAGCCTTCTCCCTTGACAGCTGAGCTAGTTTCCTCACTCTTGAACGTTGACCAGTGAAAAAGTCACGCACCTAAACCAAAGGACAAAGATGCATAAAAGTTAGTGCATAAGAACTAGGTAAAATGTGTAATCTTACAACAAAATTTGAAGTAAATATGTCCCTCTTTTGTAAGGTAGTTAAAATCAAGATTTTACGCAAAATCGGAACGGGGAAGTAAAATCGTAGATCGTGCAATTGTAACACTAATCATAAGATTATTCAAATGTCATGAAACTTAAATATATGCATATAAAATCATATATATATATATACACACACATATATATGCATATAAAATTGCATCAAGTAAGACAAAGAAAACCTTAAATCGCACCTGAAATACTTATGTAGATTTAAATTCATTGGCATTAGAGTTTGAAGCCATTTGGAAATGAAACAGAAGAAAGACGAAGGAGAAGAAGAATTTTTTGAAACGGACACAAACATAATCGCTAAATCGGAAAGGGGAGGTAAAATCGTAGATCGTGCAATTGTAACACTAATAGTAAGATTATTCAAATTTCATGAAACTTAAATATATGCATATAAAATCATATATATATGCATATAAAATTGCAAAAAGTAAGACAGAAAACCTTAAATCGCACCTGAAATACTTATGTAGATTTAAATTCATTGGCATTGGAGTTTGAAGCCATTTGGAAATGAAACAGAAGATTTACTTGTGTACCCTTGATTGCAGAGGGCAACCATAGTCACAAAATCCTAAGATTTCACAGTTCAAATCGGGATTTTAACTACCATGCGCTTTTGTCCTCAAAAAGGATAATAATTATAAATGCGAATCTTCTAACAATCCAAAACAGATGAACAAGACAAAAGTTTAGGATAGGAAATGTTTCTGCTTACAAACCTGTGTAACTGTTACGCCAAATAGAGCACTGGTCTCACGAGATTCTTTCTTGCTAATTGCGTCTTTAATAGAAAAAACTGATTGCATGTGATTTACAGCCTTCGGATTTAATAAATCCCTAGGTCTTTTTCCTGCAAATTTTGATCAAGTACGAGATATAAGACATGAAACAAAAAGTAGATATATTTGTAATTAACACAAATAATGCTCGGAATAAAGTTAAAAAAGGCATAAACACTATCTCTGATTTGGTCAGCTTATTTCATCCAATGTTGTCAACCGCGGATAGCGGAAAATAGCAGATTGTTAAAATTCCACTGCACAATAGGGCTATAACGCCGCTATAGCAGCTATTTGACAATATTCTGTACTAAATAGTGTATCGCAGAACAATAGGGGATCTTCTGTATTCCGCTACACTAGGGCGGTATAGTGACGATATAACTGATATTTAACAACAAATTTCCATCTGTTAAAATAAAGGAATTATTTAATTTCCGAATTGACAGATTTGAGAAGTTATGATGAAAATATAGTTTGGGTGAAGACCTATGTAGCACTGACACAACACCTACATGTTACATTCAATCACTTCCATTTCCTCAAATTATCGACAGTGTCGACGTGTCAATGTCCATGTCTAGATATAAGCCAACTATGACGTAACAGCAAATGAAAGCCAACTATGACGTAATAGCAAATGAAGGCCAACAATGAAGTAATAGCAAATGATAATGCAATGGAACATGGGTCAAGTTAGATATCAACAAAGTAAGCCACGTCGGTGAAATCTAATATAAAAGTAAATTTAAAAATTTCACAGAAAATTCAACACATAAATATAAAACAAATAATCAAAAACTTCAATTGTCAATACTAATTAATCTTCTCAAAAATGAATAAATTAAATTCCAACGAAGACTTACTGATATTTATTGACAATGCTCCAGCAGCCTGCACAAAAAACAAAATCATTAATAAATATAGTAAAATTGAACAAGATCAAACTATCTAATGATGCATCAAAAGAATTGTCTAGCACATAAAAGCAAATATAAAATTCGAATGGGATCCGGATTCAGTGCCTTTGAGGCGGGAAAGGTGTTTTGACTTTGTGCCTATCTCTCATCTATTATTTTTCCTTTCTCTCTCATAAAATCCAAGGGGAAGCCTTGGTGTAACGGTAAAGTTGGTGTCATGTGACCGAAAGGTTACAGGTTCAAGTACTGGAAACAGCCTCTTGTGTAAAAACAGGGTAAGGTTGCGTAAAATACACCATATGGTGGGACCTCTTCTCGGACCCTGCGTATGCAGGAGCTTTAAGCACCGGGCTGCCCTTTTTTTCTCATAAAATCCCCAAAATTAAACTAAAGTCATCGTGCATTTCCCGTCTTTAAGCCACTGAATCCAGATCGACTGGAATATGTTTACGGCTACTTTGCACGCGCACGAGCTAAACAAAATGCAATGGATTAAAGGTTTTTCCAGTTTTTCATTTGCCAAAATTAAACTTTTGCCAAAATTAAACTACAACTGTCATGTCTTTCCCACCTTGAAGACGCTGAATCCAGATCCACTCGAATGTGTTTACAACTACTTCGCGCGTGCACGCGCGAAACAAAACACAATGGATTAAAAGGCTCTTCCAGTTTTTTGTTTGCCAAAATTGCACTGTAACCGCAATGTATTTCCCGCCTAAAAGACACTGAATCCAGTTCCACTTAAATGTGTTTACAGCTACTTCGCGTGTGCACGCGCGAGGTAAAACGCAGTGGATTAATAGGTTCTCCCGGTTTTTCATTTACCAAAATTACACTGCAGCCGCCATGCCTTTCCCGCCTTAAAGACACTGAATCCACAGATCCACTCGAATGTGTTTACAACACGCGCGAAACAAGACCTAATGGACTTAGAGGTTCTTGCAGCTTTCTATTTACCATAAATCAACAACATTAACCTAATTTCCAGCATTAAGCTAATAATTAACAAACCTTTGTCAACAGTTTTTTAAAACTACACTAATTATAATTCTGGCATGCAATTGCAAAAACAAAAAGAGGATAAACAATTAAACATGATAATTACAATAAAATAATTCGAAAATATGATAGATGCAAGGGGCAGAGACAGAGCACCATTTCTTGAGCTAGAGGATTAACGCCGGTGAGTTTGCATTGCGTGACGATGATATTCTGAAACTGATCGATCTGGCTATGTACGAGTTCTCTTTGAGAAGCCAAAAACCTCTGGAACGACTCAGCGGAACTTCCAATCTCCGGCTCCGATAATCCGTCGTTCCAGAGCTCCATCGTTGATGATGAAGATCGTTGCAGTGTGTAGCAACACGCATTAGGGATATCCAATCCCCGATGGTGCTTCTCTTTGGTCCCTTCCCAGTTGAAAACGTAAACTGGTTAGGGTTTCGGTGGGAGCTGAATTTGAGAGAGAGAGAGAGAGAGAGAGAGTTTTTTCACTTTTCACACGGATTACACGAGAGAGAATTAGGCCGTGTTTGGGTTTCAAATGACAATCTTGGGTATAGTCTGAAAATTGTTTTAAATGATAGCTTCTCTATAAAATCAATTTTTGATAGTAAAAGGTGGTTTTTACTCTGATCAATAGGCATCAGATAACTTCTGATTTTTTTAAATCTCTAAAAATTGGTATTTAAATTATTAAATATCAAAATCATCATTATTTATTATTTATAATCCATAACAAACAGTTAAAAATGTCTCTGTTTATTCCCGAAAGTCTAAGGAGGATGTATCAGATTAAGATTCTAAGGGATTTTAAAAAACTTATTAATTATGAAAAAGTCTTATGGTATTCAATCAAGACTCTTTGTAACTTAAAAAAAGTCTTGTGGTATTCAATCAAGACTCTTTGTCATTTTAAAAAAGTCTTCTGGTATTCAATCAAGACTTTTCAACACTTAAAAAAAGTCTCATGGTATTCAAAATCATTCAAATTTTGAATGATTGTTTGATAAATTAGATTTTGTGAGATTTTATAGTGAAATTTTAGCATGAAAAAGTCTTTCATAAAAACATGAGATTTCTTAAAATTGTTTTTTCTTTTAAATTTTTTACTATCTATCTCTCTCTCCTCCCTCCCCGTTCTCTCTCCCTCCTCTTTTCCTCTCTTCTTCCTTCCCTCTCTCCTCTCTTCTCCCTCTCACTCTCCCTTTCTCTGTCTAGAACAGCCCTCTCTCTGTATAGATAAAATTGTAATTTAAATAGTTTTTAAATGAATTGTATAATTTGAATAGCTTCAACATCTTCGGGAATGTTATCATGGAACCGTGTTTGTTATAAGATTTGAATTGTATAATTTGAATAGCTTCAATTAGAGGGGAATAGAAAGCCGAACAACATAGGCAAAATTTAAACCGTTGGTTCCATGATAACAAACATGGGAACTTTTTATTTCAATCCAATAACTCCCAGGAATAAGTTGAAATTCCATGAAACAAACGCTTAGTAAGAGTCTATGTTGAGAATATTATGATAGAGACTCTATTGAGTCCTTAAAATTCATAAAATCTTTTGAAATCTTATAAATCCATAAAATCATTTCAAATCCCTTAAAATCTTATGATGTAAATCCATTTGAATCCAAATCGTAAATCCTAATAGTCTTTTGAAATCATAAAAGTCATTAAAATCCTACAAAGTCTTTTAAAATCCTCCAGACTTTTTTATAAAAAATTGTCCTTTCAAATCCTAATTGAATACACCCCTTAAGACTTTAGGTGGCTAAGCTGGGCACGGAATGAAGTGTTTTTAACTAGAAAATTAATGTTATATATGCATTGGATTAGGATAAGAGATTGAGAAAAGTGACATAACTTTATGGGTAATGTTAACTAATGTCCTCGGAGTACTCTTTAAGCATCCCAGATTTAGTAATTATTATTTTAAAAAGTCAACTATTATAATTTTCAATGCATTCAATACACAACTTTTTCATTAAAAACTTATCATTTTAAGTGCTTAGAAAGTGCCCCGGAGACACTCGTTGACATTCCCCTAACTTTATTTACGAGAACAAACTTAAATGGATACGATATAAAGGGGTGTATGCAGTTGCACACAGTTGGGATTGATAACAGACAACATTCCTAAGTTATGAGCTAACGCATTCCTTTTTGTGTTCATGAAATTAAAGTGAAATCTAGTATCAATTTTCGCTCATTCTTGCATTTATAAGCAATTCGACCACATTAGGGTGAGGGGAGAGTTGTGATTTTGATGGCCTTGGACAATGCTCCCCAAGTCGGAATTGGCAGCTGTATGGCTGAAGATGAGCGATTTCGCAAATTTCATGGCCTTCGCATTAGAATCTATTTGTATGTTGTTAACTTTATCTGATTATTTGTATCCAATATCGATGAACATTGAATACTGAGATGGATTAGAACTCATGCAACATTGTTTAAATAGCAACTTCAGCAAATGTGTTCCTCATTTAGAATATTTTTATTTATATCTACCCAGATGTCGTAGATTGTAGAGTTTGACAGCTCAATTGTGTCTGTGTTAGCGGTTGTGAGAATGTTATGTAACCAATTTATGAAGGAAATGTTATAGTTATTTGCAAAGTTAATATTAAAAGGGAACCAGAACAAATTTAATTTGCCCGAATACATTCTATAAAGAGTAAATTACACTCCCCTCCCCTCTTATGTTAAAATATACACTCTCCTTCCTTTGAAAAGTAAAATTTATACTTCCCTCCCTTATAAGATGCTTGAATTACAACTCCCTCCCTTAATAATTAAATATGCACTACACTTTGATCTATTTTGAGACAAACAAATATTTTTATGATATATATTAATTTTGAACCACCATTTAAGAAAAATTAATTCATTTCTTGATAATTTAAATGTCAATGATAATTAAATTTAAATATTTTGCTATTAATTTTATCATTT
>Ga0228710_1005499_pt1 | contig 19649 bp, 12 predicted proteins | sample MedpolnodulmetaG_FD_177995 | JGI IMG/M metagenome (GOLD analysis project Ga0228710, IMG submission 177995) | Root nodule microbial communities from Medicago polymorpha collected in Santa Monica, California, United States - pink nodules | ecosystem: Host-associated > Plants > Roots > Nodule... | reverse complement strand
CCGTTGCATCTCTCAGCCGGAGAAAAACTCTGACACGGTGGTCTTAGGTATGCCCTAGGTCTACCACCTCTCTTTCTCTCTATCGCTCTCATGTTTATTTCCACCTGTCAAAGCTAAATTTTAACAATATCATTAATAAAAATTGATAATACTCAATATAATGGTTTTTCTTTGAAATGATACCCAAAACAATGTTAACCAAGCATAATTTGCATAAACAAATTAATCATGCAGATCGTGGATATATATATATGGGTTTGTTAATTTACCCCACTTAAAAACATGAACATATAAGTTAGCAAGTCTACTATCTCTTGCTTTTTACCAAAACCCTAAATCTTTTTTTTTTGGTAGATAATAGTCTTTTTGGCAGAGCAAATCTTTTTTTTTTAACAACTACTTAAATATGGGGGTGTTATTGTAATTGACATATCTCCTAACAATTAATGTTTTCTTACTCTCATTTAGTTTATGAAAAACAAATATTAAGGAAACATAGAATGTTTTGATTCACGTATACATATTACATCAATATTGTTTACACAAATTGTTTTCGCTTTCCTTACACATCCAAACCGGTGCCGTAAGTATAAAGTATGCAGTGAAACGTATTGTGCGTGCAGAGACTTACAAAATATAGATATTTAACAACTCTTTCCAGATTGTTATATGCAGCACGAAGAGCTCGGATCACAGTATCCCGATCCCAACTTCCTCCCCCAATATCTAGAATCTGTTGAATAGTTGGTTCTAAAATACTTCCAGCAATGAGATTAGATTCAGCTTGGCCATATGTGCCAGGCATCACAATGCAATATACAACATATGAAATTGCATTGAGTTTACAAAACGGTAACATGTACCATTGCAGCAATAAAGAGAGTTGTAATTTACATGTTTTTCGGCGTAAAAATAATAGATGCATAAGAATAATGAACTTATTGTCCGACAGTCGAACCAGGAGGCTGAGGAGTTGACGAAGGGGAGACAAAGAACTTGCAGGTTGGGCTACCTACATATATAAATAGCAAGCCAAATATTTTCATTAAATACATATAATCATACATAAACATATATAATCATATTTTATTTTACAAAATATAATCATATTTTGTTTTTCTTTATTGTCAGTTCTTCTTGATCAAAAACATATAATCATATTTTATTTAAAAATGTTTTAGAAAATATATTTTATTTAAAAAGAATTTAAACACAAATTTTTTATGATTTAAAATATCCTTGTATAAAATCATATAATAATTACTAGAAAACAAGTATATTTTTTTCGATAAGGCTAAGAAGAAAACAAGTATATAATGCAAAACATGTTTATAAATATTTTTACTTTTTTTCTTTATGTTTTCCTTAAGATAATTATAGGTGTCAAATTTTTATGAATTTTTTTAAGACCGAGTCTTCCGGTTCAATATAATTTAATACCAATATAAATTTTTATACATACCGATTAGATGTCTGGGTCAATCTGGTATAGTCACGTGGATCAATCATTGACCTAATGGTTTGGCCAATGAACTAGTGATCCAATAACCATACCAGGTCGATGATCGGTCCGTTTTTTTTAAGGAGATTGGTCCGGTTTTTAAAAATATAGATGAGAGTGCATAGGTGATAAAAAAATAAAGTTTGCAGTGATGAGAGTGCATAGGTGATAAAACATAGAAAGAGAGATGGCAGCCACAATTTTCTTAGGTTGAGAGTGGAGACACTAGAAGGGAAGAGAAACTGGTTGTTTTGCACTAAATTATCCTTTGTACATAAATGTATTCAATGTTGATTATTTGTATTCTAAGACAATGGATAGTATAAATAAGGGTATATTTAAAAAAAAAAATGCATCTAAAAATTTGTAGATAATTGATGAACATTTTTTTGTAAATAATTTTATAATAAATAACTAGAAGGCAAGAGAAACGCGTTGTTTTGCACTAAATTAAATGTATTCAATGTTGATTGTTTGTATTCTTAAATAATGGATAGTATGAATAAGGGTATATTTAAAAAAAAAAAGAGGATCATAAACACATCTAAAAATTTTTAGATAATTGATAAACACTTTTTTGTAAGTAATTTTATAATTAATGATAGAGGAAATACACAGTTTGGTTTGGTTTATTTATACACAAGTTTTTTAGAAATGTGATAGTCATGTAATTAGTCTCGTTTGTGTATAGATTTGAGTTTGTTGGATCTGACATTTAAGCATGGGCTAGTGGGGTCCACTTCCTCATTCTAATGACACTTTGCATTTTTTTTGTTTCTCCAAATCTTGTGAACAAAATAGTAGCACAGATTTATCCCCTTTGATGCTAAAAATTTTCATTTTTGTTGTGAACATGGTATTTTACACGCAACTTTAGAAACTAGCTCTTTAAATTGTGTAGCACGTTATGGATGACAAAACTTTTTTTGATGACATTTAACACTTCTATCATGTTTAGAGTTAGAATCCGGACACCACTAGATTACTAGACAAAAAAAAAATATTACTTATTTTGAATTTTTAATGATGTGTTTTCAAAATAGCATGTAAGTTAATCACAGATTCTCTAAAAAAAAAAATCCATATTTACTCTTTTTGTTTGATATATTGTACCTAAACAGTGCATTATCTAATATATCTTTATTAATACAACTCTTTTTTTTTTAAATATGAAAAATTCATATTAATGTGTATATAAAGAAAGAATAATGTTGTAGATTCTTGAAAATAAAATGATAAAAATACACATTCTTATACTTGTTAAACATTTCTTAAATTTGATTCTTGAGTAAAAATTATTTTTGAAAATAGAAAAACTTTCATGAAAAAATAGAAACTATTTCTAAGAATATAAAAACTTTCCAACAAAAAAAAAAGGCATGAAGAAAAAGTTTTGGCGAGTACCAATTTTGTCTCATAAATTCACATCACTTCAAACCAACACAACATTAGGACACTCGAGAAGAATATGAATGATATCCTCATAATTACTTCCACACATTACCCATCTACTGCTTAGGTGTGCTCGTGTTGGAAAACAACCTAAATTTTAAGAGTTTTATATTGGATAAGATATGTTCTAAAAATATGTTTATAAGGAGTTATATATCTAAGTATATGGGTTCATTGGAAATTTAGATAAAAGACAAGAATCTTGAGCTTAGTCAACTTCTGTGTCTTCTTATATTCAGCACATAGATACAAATGCAGGACACAACATGTTTATGAGATGGAGAACATTAAACTTGATAATTTGGCAAACAATGGGAGCTCTACAACAGTTTCTAGCTACTTTAAATATATGGAGTTATTCATTTTATGCCTTCTAACCTTATTGATTCTATTGAGAAAATGATCAATTGCTTCTGGTGGGGAAATGGAGGTAGTAGTAGAAGAGGCATTCACTGGCTTTCTTGGGATAAGCTCACGGTTCATAAGACAAAAGGAGGGATGGGTTTTAATTTGGATAATGATTATTAATTTTTATTTTAAAGTGTACTTTTCAATTTGAAGGGAATAAATCATTATCCGTGTGTATACAATGACTGTTCTTTTTTAACAATGCAAAACTAACTCATCATTAATAATCAAAATCACAATACAAATAATAATATGATTACAAATTTGAAAATATTACATTCCATAACTTGGATATTTTATGATAGGATGAAAAAAGAACAACTTTTAATTCCATTATTTGAAAAAGAACTTCATAAAATGAACCATAACTTAGATATTTAATCATTCTTCGAAAAATCAACTGGGACCAAAAACCTATGAACTTGTTTTCCTAACACAATTCTATTTTCTAGTCAATGGTGTTTAAACCTATGAACTTGCTTGTTACTGAAGAAAATAAAAAGTAAATAACAAAATAACTTGTCCAAAGAGTTAAGAATATAAACAAATGACATAGGAAAGACCGCAGTTAAAGAAGATGAAGATCGTCGTTTTCGTTGCATGCAAAGTACACCTCCAACAGAAGATCTTGATCAAATCCCATTCTACAAGCTGCCAAACAAGGCAATACAAAGAGGAACTGAATCAAACTAACTCACATGATTCAAACCTATATAGAAAAGTACTTTAAAAACTACTATTTCTCTTTCTCTCGATCCTTATCTTCTCACAAGCCTTCCAGTGTTTCCAATACTCAATCTGCTAGTTCAGAGATTCAAAATAAAGAATTCAAACATGCATAAAGAAACTAAATTTTTGAATATCAAAAGCATTGTTATAGGCCACACTTTGATACGTCCGGAAAAACTTGCCTCATCATCGGGGTTCAAACAAATGAAAGACGGGATTTCCAAACCCCGCTGATCATTGGGATCACCTAAGCCCCCTCCTCGTTGAGCAACTTCATTTTTGTCTAGTAAACCAAAAAGAATTTCTCATGTTTCTAAACTCAAAATCTAAATCATAACAGATGGAGTAAAACTTACTTTCTACTTTTTGCTTCTTAGAAAGAAACGGGTCGCTTGTCACACAAGGCTTTCCCTCTATGCTATCTACTTTTTGCTTCATGTTAACTTCTGTTTATCGTTTTGATCAAATAAGAAAACAAAGGGTGAGGATATTTTTTTATGGTTGAAGGTTAAAAAAGAAAAAGACAAGGCAGAACAGTCAAATGCATACATCAAACCGCCAAAAAAACATAATAGGAGATAGACAAAAACAGCAAAAACAAATTAATAGAGAATGATGAAATGGGCTCAAATTTCCAAGTGTAGCAACAATAGCAAGATAAACAACATAAACAACATATGTTCAATATTGACACCCAATGAAGAGCTTGCATTTTCATATAATAGGGAAAAAAATAAAGAATTGTAATATCTAAATCATAAAAGATTGATCATGAATGAAGTTCAAATTAGTTATACTTAAAAGCACAACTCATCAGGGTTTGGCCCAATTGTGTTAGCATGGGACATTTGAGTGTTCTCTGTCTAAGGTCTTAGGTTCGATTTTTCTAGTGTCAATTTTAGTGGACTAAGTTCATACAAGACTATGTTCTGGCTTCCAAGGTTATTATCTTTATATATAGTATAGATAATCAATAAGAAAATGATGGTATTTTATTTTTATTATATATAAATGTAATCAATAAGAAAATGATAGTTATTTTATATACAGACAAACCAAAATACGCCGAGTTGATAAATAATTTCGTAATATGTTTTGACAACAATTTTTAGATAAATTGATGTACGAATAATTTTCTTTAATATTTAAAAATTGTAATCATAATCATGCAAACAAACATAATAAAATATGCACACGTTAACGCGGTTTAAAGAGCAGACAAAATATAAGTGAAGAAATAAGTTCATATAATCTACAAATACAAATACAAGAAGGAGGTTACATGACTAGAGTTAGAAATAAAATAGGAATACCACGACCACCATCACCACAGCCTCGACCAAAACCGATTTCGATTCCAACTCTAGTAGCTCAAAAAGAAGTACCGCCAACTACTACTGTTGTCGAGACCACTATCACTGCCGGAACTGTCGTCGGAAGTACCGAATGCACTATGTAGTTTGAATTAGTTTTAGCATCACCTATACTGGATCAAAATGCTTCCAACGCTTCGGTGATATCCGAAATACTTGTGGAAAATCATTTCCTCAATTTGAAGGTTAATCGTTGAATTTGTATTTTGAATTTCTCGTCAGATAAAGGTTTCGAGGCTTTGTGATTTTATCATATTGAATTTCTATTTTGAATAATCGTTTTGAAGTTTAGTGTAGATTTAATCCACAATTTGAATTTTTTCATTGTTGAATTAATTTATTTATCATGTTTTATAAAGTAGCTTATTCATAAGCATTTATATCATAAGTGCTTATTCATAAGCTTGTTTGTTGTTTGTTTTTTTTGTAATGATTGGAAAATTTCGTAGCAAAATGAATTCTCTTCGATGTGATGATTTGTTGAGGTTTATGTATATTAATAACTGTACCTGAGAAGTGATCCAACGTTAGAAAAGAATCCAAATTCTTCAACTCACATCTGAACATGAATACAACATTCAATTCATGCCTTCACGTTGAGAACAAACCTGGGGTATCTTAGGATTTTGAATGTGAGATGTTTTTAACATTCAAGTCAAACATCTCATTGCTTCAAAGTAACTTGGTTTTTTTTTTCTTTCTTTATGTTTTTGTCGATGTGATAAACTTTGTTTTAGTTTGAAATGAAATGCGTATGAGTATTAAAAAAAAATAAAAAATGCGTATGAGTATTATTATGTCCGAATGTTATTATGGTTAGGTAAAAAAGAAGGAAATAAGTGTGATGAACTTTTGTCGTTAAATTGAGAGTGAAAAGAGTATGATTAATATTTTATTTGGTAATTAAAACAGAGTTAAATTATTTTTAATCCCTATAAATATCTCATATTTTACTTTTAATTTCTCTAAAAAAATTCAGCAAGTTTTGGTCCTCCAAATGTATCTTTCGAAATTTTGAATTATTTTTTGTTATAATGTTTAATACACTATTAAAATATCTCTTGCAAAAGTTTAATTTTTTAACAATGGAGGAATTAGATATGAATTTTAATGTTTTTAGAACTGAGAAATTCATATTTAATTTATATTTTGTTTAAAAATTCTAAACTTTTGTGGGAGAGATATAACATTTTAAACATCTTTGTAAAAATGCATTAAAAATATGAAGGACACGCATTAGTTAACTTAAAAATATGGACCAAAAGTCGTGATGGACAACATTTTGAGGACCAAAGCTTGCTGAAAAATTTAGAGGGACTAAATTTTTAACAAGGTTTTGGAATCCATTTGTAAATTGAATGATGATGTCATGCCACAAGTGTACCAACTTTTGGGTCTAAAGGTTTAAGTTAGGAATTGAATTATCTATAGATGGCTTGTTGTGAATTAGGGAGACTCCATGATGCTACCAAGTTTTTCTTTAACATGATTCTAACCGATTCTTCTCCTAGTGTTGTCCCTGCCACACAGTCACAAGGTGGATGATGTGTTACATTTGGTCAATGCCATGCTTTATGAAGGTTTTAAAGCAGATAAAGATTGTTTTGCAAAACTAGTAACTGCTCTTTGTGCTGATTGTAGAATGGATAAAGCAGTTAGTGCGTTTACTGATATTGTTGCGAAGCATCCTGATATTGTTTTCCACCTTGATAATCACATCATCCCTTTTATGACAATGACTGAGCTTATAAATGCTGGTATGAATGACAAGGCTGAGATTGTTTTAACCTTGTCTAGAAGTCTGAGAACTGAGGCATGCCTTCCATTGTCTGCTAAATGAAGGAAACATGTTATACAGAAGCTAAGATGAGGAACAAAAATTGTGAAAAAATTTCTATGATCTATTGATAAGGTTAATATTATCAATTGACACCAGAATATTGAACGGTTTGAGTAACGGAGGAACATGCATTTTTCATCATCGTACCATCCAATTGCTTCTTTTCGGTTTTGAAAATGTTGTGTTAGAAGGACAGTTGAATTTTTGAGGCAATTTTGACAATCATTGAGCTTAACATCTCCTCTACATAGTCCAATAGCGTTTACTTTGTCAGTGTTTATGCCATAAGACGAATGTATTTGTGAATTAGCAAATACATCCACAAAATTTTAAAATAGTCGATATGTTGATTTCTACCGTTAGAAGTTATAACTTGATAAGTTAACTGTACATGTTACATTGCATGTTGATGCCACGTCAATGTTACCTCACTAAAGACAAATTTGTCTACGAAATTTAGGTCATCTTATTGACAATTCAACTAGTTTCTGGTGTGTTCATGTTTTTTTTTTTTGGTGTATTGAAGTTGATGTGTATATATGAGTATGGCTGTGTCATGGATTTAAAACTTCCATTGTGATCTTTTTTAACAAAACAAAAACTAACTCATCATTGATAATCCAAATCAGAATACGAATAGTAATATGATTACAAATTTGAAAGGTGTTTAATGAACGTAGCAATTGCGATTAAAGTGTGAACAACTTATATACAAAGACTTTATTTAGTAAATTATAAATCAGAGTTGAAATAAAGAAGATGAAGTGGAATTTTGTCTAGTCATGAAACTCTTTTGGTTAGCAGCAGATCCTCTTTTTCATTTCATGCAAAGAACACCTCCAACACAAAATCTTGATCAAATCCCATATCTACAACCTGTCAAAATGTTACAGTCAGTTATCTTGATCATAAATAATTAGAAACAACATATACCACTTTTCTTGCGAAAGAAGGAACCGAAGAAAATAACTGAGAACAAGTGGAATTGTTGCTCTCGCTAACGATTGAGCAACCCTATTCGCTTGTCTCTTTACAAAAAACAACATTGTTATGTTGATTACGAAACAAAAGAGACTGCTACAAGAAGCTACAACAACAGATACCGCTGCTATTTGTTTCATTCAGACAGAATATTCTATGTAGCTATCATTATATTATTGTGTAAGAGGACACCAACAGAGATAAAATGTATGCAAGACAAATACAACAAATAGAGTGACCAAGTAAATGTCTTATAAAGCCAAAAAATATCTTCAAACATTATCCATTGAATTTATAATCCTAAATAAACTTATACTTTGGAAATAAACACACATACACTCTCACTCTCTCAAAACAAAACCTGTAAGCTTCACTTTAAGAAAAGGGAAATTTCCAAAAACGTACCTCGTCACTACTGAGTTAAAAAGATGACAGCTGGGACTCCAGGGGATGGAGGATTTTGATTTAGAGAAGACGAAGATCCAGCGTTAGCCACAGAATCAGCATCTGCTGCAGATAAAATTTCGACATCTTGCACTACCAGATCTTTTGAACTTATCTGTCTCTTGATGAAGTCCTTGTTTTCTCGAAGAACCTCAATTTCACCAAATGGCAATCTCAAATCCAAGGATTGTTCCCCGAGTGCAATCGCTTCATCCTTCTTAAACTTCAAAAAAGGATTACATATCCTTTGAATTTGTTTAAAATCGAAGGATTGACCTACAAAACTCTGTTGTATGGCCTCCAATATTTCTGAGTGTGGAGCAAAAGTTCGAGTATCTCTGTTGAATTTGTTCTGGAGAATACTTAGGCACTCGGCTTCCCAACCATCAAACTGTTCATTTACAAATATCAAGCATGTTATCTTGTTTCCTTTCAATGCCGTAGCAAGAGCACCTTGTTTGTTTGCTTTCTTTGAGCCTGGAATTTTCTTCTCAAGTAACTTTCTTATCGAATCAATAGAGTCCTGCAAATATTTATTGGCACTCTGCAGTGTAAGATTGAGAGCATCAGCTGTTCGCCAACCTGCTTTCACCACAAAACCTTCCTTCTTCAAAATCTCTCTCCAAAGAAACTCTGCATAATGTGGACAGATAGGTGCTAGAAGACGTGTTTGCACATCAATAAAACGCCACACCAATTCTTGATTGTAATCTTTTATATTATCCTGATTATTCTCCTTATATGTCAATCTATACTCATCCCTTGCAGCCTGAAGACCATAAAAGCCACTAACAAGGGCTTCTCGAAACATGAAGTTTGTGTAATTTTGCTCAGTTGTTTTGATAGCAATGTTTATCTCATTGGCAAACACGCGATCAGCATAAGTAGACGGAGCACCAGTTCTCATAGAAGATTTTGCATCCTGAATTTTTTCATACCAGGCAATCTCTTGGGTGAGATCGAGAATTGCCTTATTTGCTTTCTCAAAAACAAAATTTGCATCATCAATGCCATCACCAGCATCCGCCAAAGCGAAACGTGTAGCGTCAGCAGAAAACTCTTCAATTGCTTGACGAAGAGTCCTGAAATTTCCGGTGGACTTGGACATTTTTTCTTTATTGAGCAGTAAGAAACCATTGCACCTAAACCCACGAGGCCAGTGACGCTTGGACCAAATTGCAGTGTGGTTGTAAATGCAAAAAGTAAGATGGTTCTGAAGGAGATCCTTACCAGAAACTCGAAGATCAAAAGGATACCAATACTCAAACTCCAGCTTCATTCTTTCTAAAACGGTTGATGAAATATCCGTGGACTTGGGAAAAGGACCACCTCAAAAAATATAATCCCAGACATCATCAGTCAGCTGTTGAGATTTGATAGCAGATTCATTAGTTCCATACATGTCGCCATTCTGCAAATGGTGTGCAACAGTGTAATAAGCCATGTAAATGGTGGAATCAGATAAGGACTCAACTAGGAACTGTTCATCCCATGGTATTTGTGTCCCAAGACCACATGATCGTGAGCAAGCCCACTGGTTCAACCAACTTACAGTATGGTCGAATCCATTTCGTGTCTCATCCGAATACAGGTTCATGCTAGACAAGCAATCTTCAGCTAATTTCTTCCATTCTGATTCCCCGTATGTTATATACCACTGATCTGTCAAAGCAACAACACATTCATCACCAGATCTTGACATCACCGGCCTCTCGGGTTCACTGTACACAATAGCTTGACCTGGAAATGAGAAATAAAAAATTCTGGTAATGAAAATTAAAGTAACGGAGGCTAGAAGAACGATGAACAATACCGGCACATAAGTAAAAGCAAAAGTTATACAATATAGTGTTTATATTTACATGCAAAAAAGTAGTTTAATCTGCACACTGGATAGTATAAGAAAGTTTAACATAGTCATAGTCATCGAATCATATTTCACAGTTTCACCATCCTACCACAACATCACTTTACTTCTTAACACAACTTATGCATTTTTCAAAGAGTAGTGATATTTGTACATTCAATTGATGACAACTTTGGTGACAACCTTGCTTTTCTCTCTTTTTATTGGTCAAAAACAATGGAAAGAGAAAAAGGAAGAGAGAGGATAAGAATGTCATGTGAGTATGAGAGAAAAAGTTGTCCAAAAGTTGTCATAAAATGGTTGTACAAATATCATTTCTCTTTTTTAAATACCAAAAAAGGAGCTATTATAGTTAGCAACAGACTTACAAAAGAAAAATAACATTCTTATGCAAAAAAACATAGAATGATATTCTTATGCATCCTGAACATCAGCCACATCAGTAACATTTTTACAAAAATTGAACAATATTTGATTAGGCAAACCACTGCAAAATATAAGCTTTATAAAATAAAAAGTTGTCACTTCAATTTGTATTTCTACATAGGAACTTGGGAAGAATTGTATTGACACGCAAGTGTTGAACGATTTTGTACGTCAATTATGTGTCGATTCTTTACCCTCATGAAAGGGTCTCTTCCTATAATTCCTTATAGATTGAATAGCAAAAATTGGTCTCAGATAAAAAAACTATGCAGGATTCTAATCCTACAAAGGTCAAATTATCATATCGAAGAGTATGACTTGCTCCTCGAAGTTAGTGAATTCTTTGAAACTTGCATTATATTGGTAATTTTTAAAGGAAAGCACACTAAAACATTTACAAAAAGGCATGTAAAGTCGAAGACTCACCTGTTTCCAAAAGCTTTCTCCTAATCAATGGCTTAGCTTCTTGAACTTTCCTCCCTTTAAATTCTCCAACAATGATTATTCCTTGGGAGAATCCTTTCAAGTATGTTATATCCTTGGCGTCTGCAAGCTTAACTCTCTCATTCGGACTTTCGATTTTCATTTGCAAACAAACTGTCTCTGCACACTTATTTCCAAACTCCGGAACTTCAATAATAGGCACAATATCAAACGGCATCACCCATTCGTCCTTTACACCATACTTCACCCTGAATTCCGGTTTCTTCTTCAAATGCTTCAAGGCCATGTAATCATCCGGAGCATCACTAGGCACACTGGTCACCACCCCAGTACCTTTATTCATCAAAATTGAAAGCATAGGAAGTACATATATAATCTCAGTTAACGCAAGCGCAGACCTAAGTGGAAGGCCAATCAAATCATGACCTGTGAGCTTAAGCAAGCAAGTGGGTTTCTGAGGTACTCTTGAGTGGTTCTGGTAAGCAAGGTTAAGTGCTGCTCTATGCGTAATAACAAAGACCTCAGTTTCAGTGATTTCAAATGCTCCATATTTTCCATCAGGCAAAACCCATGCATTTGTTTGACCATACATGGTCTCGGGTCTCAACGTCGCAGCAGCAAGAAAAACCTTCTTTCCTTCAAGAGCCTTAAACTTATCAGGAAAAGGCGATACCAACTCCATCTTAATAATCGTATACTCTTGAGGCTGAACACCTTCACCACTAGCCCTATCATGATCAGCGCACGGTTGTCCATCCAAAGGCGAAAAAATTGTATACCTAACATCTTTAACAACCTTCCCCAATGACTTCAATTTCCTCATTTGCCACCTAACAAAAGAATCAAAATAAGGGTTCATATCGGTCGTAATAAACGACCTTCTCAATCACAACCTAAACCAAATGCCTTAAGATCCTCTACAGCCAAAGGTGGAAAATAAGTAAGCCACTTATAAGGATCCTGAAACTTTGAAATCTCTTCATCTGATATACCAACACTCCTTAAAATCTCCCACTGATAAGCCTGCCCACTTGATTTTGCAGCAGCCTTAGACTTCTTCCCTTTGTACTTATTACTAAGCGACGGATTTGCATTGGAATCATCTACGGCAGCACCCTCGGTGCCCATGGCATTGTCTTCTTGTACGCCGGGGAACACGGGTGGGTTTCCGAATTGTTGAATTTCTCTAGCGAGTTTATCAGCAGAAGCTTTCATTGGCATGCCGGTGCAATGAAAGGCAAATGGAAGAAGCACATTGGCGCCTCTCAATCGGTAAAAAGCCGCTGCGAATTCCAACTTGGACAGAGAAAATGCATGGCCTAAATGAAGATAACCATTCGTGTAAGGAAAAGGGAAATTGCCGAAGAATTTTTCACCCGGTTTTGGAGGGTTTTCACCAGGTTCTGATTTGAAAACATCTTCCTCTTCCCACCATTTTTGAACCTTTGATTCTATCTCACGAAGATGGTCTCGACGATCGAAACACTTCTTACTTTCATTACTAGATGCCGTCGCCATATCTGATAACACAAACAAACAATTCAAAGTGAAACTTAAAAAAGAGTAAAGACCGAACTTGGTCTCTCACAATTTTCTGACAACCAAATTTAGTCCTCAAAATTGTAATGAATTGAAAAATTTCAATAATACTACATAAGCTATTGATTAATTTATTTTAAAATGTCCTTTTAGCACAAGAAGATACTAACAAGGATAAGACATGAAATCCATCAAAAGTTGGAAATATAAAACAAATTGTACGCCTATAGAGTTTTTGATAGAGGCAACAAAGTGGAAATGCAGAAGTTCAAGTCATAGTGATGAAGACAACCACAGATGAAAATCCAAATAGATGAGATTATATAGATTCAGAGGCTTAGATTTTTTGGTTAAATATGCCTTAAGGTTTTGTAGATTATCTCTAGCATCATAGAATGGAGATTATTGAGATTTGAATTCATCATGCATCATATACCATATCATTGTCTTAATGTTAGAATCATATACAATTATATAAAAAGGAGTTTGAAAATTAAATTTAAATGTAAAAGCAATTGCAGAGATAAAAGTTTCAAATTCTAACTTCAAGTTAAAATCAATTCTACAAACAAAAGCAGTTATACTTGAACACATCTAAAGTCTAAACCCATTAAAATCATATTTTTAGAGGTTTTCCTCCACTGGAGCTTATCCTATTCGAGGCACTGTTAGATGCGCCACTATAGGAGCTATATGAAAACCCTAGACTTGGCATATTTTCATTTTCAATAAACAACATTGCAAACTTTCGTTTCATAATCATGCCATGAAAAAAACCTGCTCATGTGTCCAAAACTGAACTAGAATTCTAGAATTCAAGTTTCATGTTTATGAGTTGATCTTGAATAATCTAGAGTACAACAAAACAAAACTAAATTTTCACTTTAAGTGAGTATAATATCCTATGAAGTAGACATTGAACGTGACACTCACATGTCAACATGAACATCAGTAATCAAGGTTGTCAAAATCGAGATTTAGCTTCAGATCAAAAGAGGATAGCAAGATCACAATGAATAAAACCGCAATCAAAATCGAAGGATTAATAGAGATAGCAAGATGCAAACAAAATCGAAGGATTCAACTCAAATAATATTAAATATATACTATAAAGTGCATAAACTACTTAAACATGAAATCTTAAAGTGAAGATCAAACAATCAAGTCTTCTTAACAAAAAACTCAAAGTCCCAAATATTAAACATAAAACAAATTAGTAAGAAAGCTTAAACATAAACGACTCAAAGTCTGAAATCTTAAACAAATTAGTCTCAATTTAAAAAATCCAAATTGAAGAAGAAAGAGAAGATGAAGTTGGTAGGGTGAGATACCTGTTTTGCTTCGCAGAGTTACCAGTGCTTAAGAATATTCCGGTGCAACAGTCGTCGTCGTAGAAGGTTGCACGGAGGGGTACTAAGGTTCTAAGTAAAAGTGAGAAGAAGTTTATATTGTTGTAATAACAAGGAACCTCGCGAACCAAGGAACGTGGGGTGCAAGGAATTCAACAGTATAAGTATAATCACAATCCGTCAAATTCCTTGTTTTTTATATTATATAAGGACCCCATTTCCCTTAGCTAATTGACCCTTCACAATCCCGAATCACAAGGCCCAAATACCGGGGTTAAAGATTTTTTATTTTATTGAGAAAATATTAAAGGTTAAAGATTAAAAAGCAATATGAAGTTAATCTTGATTTCATTTATTGTCACGCTAAGAGTTCACCATTTTTCACCCACAAATAATCATGAATGTTCAGTCAATCTCTATAAAAGATTAAAGAGTAAATCAAAACATCTTTCATTTATACTTTATTGCATATAAATAATTAAATTTCTTCTTCTTTTTCAATGATGCTAGAGTTTTTGTTTTTTCCTTATTGTTCAACGTTGATATGTTATGCAATTTACAACACAGTTATTTAATGGTCCAACACGAACAACCTTAATTAACATTATTGAGGTTAACCTACTTAAACCGAGTTTACATGTACATTCTTAAAATAAGATTACGTAGAACTATTAAACAAGGTTGAAGAGGTTAAAACAAAATTTAACTTTTAGTATGTACATTTAAACTCAGTTTACATGACCTACTTAAACTAAGTTTACATGACTTACTTAAACTGATTTTAAATATGTACGCTTAAACTCAATTTACATTACCTACTTAAACTCAGTTTACATGACCTACTTAAATTGAGTTTAAGATTATATCAAATTTTATTTAAGGGTAATTTTGTCATTTTAGAGTGTAACCAGAAATACATAGGGTGTAATTAGAAAAATTCAAAAATATTCTCAAATAAGAACGTCATTTCTATATGGCTTAATTACACTTTTTGTCTTCGCATTTTGAACAACTCACGAAATTAGTCCTGCCTTTTTCAAATCAAACAAAGCAGTCCTTATACTATCATGTTTTTTGCAATTTTCGTCCTAACCCTCATTTTAGCCACCAAAAATGCTCATGTGTCCAATTTTTAGTGATGTGGCCAAAATAGCTCCTATGTGGCAATTCCTACATGGAAAATGTCATTACCATGTCATCAAATCAATTTTTTTTAATTGGAAAATAATTAAAATATTTCATAAATTAAAACAAAAGATTTTATGGTAAATTAAAAGATCAAATTAAACAAATTATGGGTTTCCAAAAATAAAACTAAACCCCCAAGAATATTCATCTTCTTCATTGGTTTTTTTTAAGGATTCTTTATTGAACCCTAATTCCCAAATCCTAATTCCATAATTCTTTTCAATTCCTTCCATCTTATTCTTCAAACATCATCCAAAAATTAAGGAAATACAGCAGCAACACTTTTTTTTTAAGATGAAGAAGAGGGATTAAACAAAAAAAACGTAAAAACATTTTTTTTTCGCTTATCTCTTTCTTCCATCTCTCTTCACCCATCCTTTTCTTCTCCATTCTCTCTTCTCTCATTCCCCTTTCTTCTCCTTCTCTTCCCTGCAATCGTCTCCTTCTCTTAAGCACCCAATTTTTAGAAATCCTAAAATTCTCAAATCCCCCAAATTTTCCATAAAACGATATGAAAACGAATCGGGAATGGAGGGATGAAATCCAAAACGAGAATCGAATTGAGGGTTAAATTGAGAATTAAATCGATATGTTGTTCTATTATTTGGGTTGAGATTGGAGTTCAAGATCCGGGTTATGGAGGTGAAGGGTCGGAAACTGAAGCTGCTTCATGGTTGAAAGAAAATCTTTGCATCATGTTTAATTGTGTTTGTTTTGTGAGGTTGTTCTTGCTGGGTTTCATGTATCTTGCTGGGTTTACAGGGAGGTTTATGAGGTATAGGAGCAAGAGGAAAGGCTCATCGTCATTTGGGCATGATTTGGATGAAGATTGTTTTTTGTTTTTTGTTTTTGTTTTAATTTCTTAATTATTTTTTAAATTAAAAAATGTTGATTTTATGACATGTTAATGTCATTTTCCAAGTTGGCATTGCCACATAGGTGATCTTTTGCCATATCAGCGTTTTTGGGAGGGAAAATGGAGGTTAAGACTAAAATTGCAAAAAACGTGATAGTATAAGGACTGTTTTGTTCGATTTGAAAAAGGCAGGACTAATTTCGTGAACTGGTCAAAATGCGAGGATCAAAAGTGTAATTAAGCCTTTCTATATTCCCAAACATAATTTTGTCTTTCACTTCATCAAACCAACAATACACATGTCTCGAAATCTCTTCATTTGATATATACCAACACTCTTAAAAATCTCTCACTAATAAGCCTGCCAATTTGATTTTGCGGCGGCCTTACACGTTTTCCCTTCTTATTTATTATTAAGCGAATGGTTTGCGTTGGAATCATCGTCGACAGCACCCTCGGTGCCCACAACATTTTCTTCTTGTATGCAGGGGAACACATGAGGGTTGCCAAATTGTTGAATTTCTCTAAGGAGTTTATCGACAGAGGCTTTGATAGACATATCGTGCAATGAAAGGCAGACAAGGGAAGCCCATTGGCGCCTCTAAATCGGTGAATAGCCGCTGCGAATGCTAACTTGGATAGAGAAGATACATGGCCTAAATGAAGGTAGCCATTCATGTAAGGAAAAGGCAAGTTGCCAAAAAATAATTCACCTAGTTTTGGAGGGTTTTCACCGGGTTCTGATTTGAAATCATCTTCCTCTTCCCACCATTTTTGAACATTTGATTTCTATCCCACGAAGATAGTCCGATGATCAAAACACTTCTTACTTTTATTACTAGACAAGATGTCATCTTCATATTTAATAACACAAACCAACAATTCAATATGAAAATTTGAATAAAAGAGTAAACATAGTTAACATGCATTTTTTAATTGTTTTTTGTAGGCACGTTTAAAACATTATAAAAAGTTCTTCCAAAAGAAATGAACTCAGAATTTGCAAAGTAATCCCAAACTTTTTAAAAATGAAAAACTATATATATATATATATATATATATATATATATATATAGAAATGAGGAGAATTCAAATGAAGCGTTTGAAGCATAAATATATTTTGAGAATTTTCAACTACCTCATTTAACTACACTCTAAAATAAATTGTACAAGTTGTCTCTCATCAACTAAACTAAATACTCTTTGCACCAAAACTATCTTTGAGTAAAAACATCAGTGACAATATTTTTGTAATAACCCAGTCCTTAGACGAAAAGACTTCAATAATTTAAAATTTTGATAAGAAGACAAGTAAAACTTGACCGATATTTTGGAGAAATATATTTAACATTATTTTTTGAACAAGGAAAAATAAGATATATTTAACATTATTATATCAATAATTCAAATTAAAGAACTTTTCTTAATACAGGACCCGTCAATTATTATAAATAAAAATTGGGTTTCACCTTGGAATTTTACACTACTTCTGCCTGTTTTACGCTTAAATTTGCCAAGTCTTCAGGTAGGATGTCACATTGGACATTTTGAAAAATACATTTACATTTTGTATTTTTATTTGAGAAATTAATAAATTAAAAGTAAACTATTATTCTCATGGGCGTTAGTTTTTTGTTGCATATACATAACACCAAAAGAGGTCGCACATATAACTGTGAGGTTTCCAATTCAAACCTAGACAAATGTGTTTAGTCTAACGAGATCAAAATTTGTTAGTTGAGTTACACCTTAAAAACATCAAAAAAGTTTTTAAATGCATATATTTTTAGCAATATAGTAAATACACAAGAGTAATATTGAGAAAAGAATAAGCAATGTAACATTTTGAATCCTTTAAAACAACAAAAAGTAACATTTTTTTACCTAAATTTCATCAATTATTTTTTAATTTTGAATCCTTAAAAAGTGTCCTTGTTAGCTAGCATGTCCCAACAAAATATTAAACTAACAGTTTCATATTTCCTCTCAAAATAATTTTTCTTCATATTTTTAACTTTTTCTTAACAAACAAGGTTTTTTCTTCATATTTTTAGCTAGCTTGAATAAATACTATTAAAGCACAAGGGGTGCAAAAAAGTTCAAGATACAAGAGAAAAAACAACATCAAATTACAAAAGAACCAAAAAACCAAGTAGAAACATCAAACTAAAATCATCCTGCCAAGACAACAGCCAAAGAAAAATTGCAAAAGAGATCACAAACAAAATAAAAAAGTAACTAATAGTCCTAAGATAAACTCAACAAATAAGATACAGACGGGTTTGTCTTCGCTTTAAACCAGCACGAAGTATGAAGTTTCTCATTCTCAATCAAATTGATCATTGTTGTTTTCTTTCCCCAAAATTTTGATCGTTATTTTTTTACTATTATTTTTCTCACCCTATCCATTTCTCGTGCGCCCTATTTTTTTTTCCAGAATGTCATTGAGATTTTCGGATTTTAAAATCCGAATTGAGTTTTTCCTTTGTTATGGGATGAAAAAATGAGTTTTTCACCAATTCGGATTTTATAATCCGAAAACTTCAAATAAAAACAGGGCACGTTACTTGAATTTTTCGGATTATAGAATCCGAACACCCGCTAAACACCCCTTTTCAAGGGGAAAAACTATTAGGATTGTATAATCTGAACTATATTAGCACAAATTTTGAACATGTTTGTAACATGGATAGTCATTTTAAGGACAATATTAATCTTCCTAACTCTCATGGATAGTCATTTTAGGTGATTGTTAGTCGTTCTTAGTCAAAAATTCGGTTTTCGGCTAGTTTGCTCCGGAACTTGGCCTTGACCATAAAATCAGAAAAATTAAAAATATGCTGCTGAACTATTTGAACGTCTACTATTTTGACGTATCGCTTTGGACTATAATCCTAAACTATCTTGACTTTGAGATGTCATTTGTTCTTTTCATTTTGTCTGATGTAAATATTGGCAAATATCCATTTTTGGTTAGTCTATGACACTTGCAGTCTCTTTTATAAACCTAACTATTATGTAACGTTAATCTGCACATTGTTGGTTCCAATTAGTATCATGTTAATTATAATGTTGTTTTCCTAATCTCTTGAACAAAATAGAACATCCTCTTTTCCTACACCAAATCTTTATAATGCTTTGGTAAATGTTTTAGAAATATACATACATACATACATATATATATATATATATATATATATATATATATATATATATATATATATATATATATATAAAATATATTTAATATCA
>Ga0228710_1005498_pt1 | contig 19649 bp, 10 predicted proteins | sample MedpolnodulmetaG_FD_177995 | JGI IMG/M metagenome (GOLD analysis project Ga0228710, IMG submission 177995) | Root nodule microbial communities from Medicago polymorpha collected in Santa Monica, California, United States - pink nodules | ecosystem: Host-associated > Plants > Roots > Nodule... | reverse complement strand
CTTCATCCCCACATCACTCCCTATGGCAACTTTCCAAACACTATGGACCTATCATGTCTTTGCAACTTGGTTACATACCAACCTTGGTTGTTTCCTCAGCAAAAATGGCAGAACAAGTGTTGAAAACACATGACCTTAAATTTGCAAGTAGACCATCTTTCCTAGGACTAAGAAAATTGTCTTACAATGGTTTAGATTTGGGTTTTGCACCTTATAGCTCTTATTGGAGAGAAATGAAAAAACTTTGTGCTCTTCACCTCTTTAGCCCTAAAAGTTTACATTCTTTTAGGCCTATTAGAGAAAATGAAGTGGCGGAATTGATTCAAAAGTTGACACAATATGATGGTGATGAAAAAGGTGTAAACTTGAGTGAAACATTGATGTCTTTCACAAATGCAATTATATGTAAGATAGCTTTTGGGAAAAAATATGTTTTTGATTATGAGGAAGAAGTTGAATTGGGAAGTGGACAAAGGAGAAGTAGATTGCAAGTTTTGCTTAATGAAGCTCAAGCTTTGTTAACTGAATTTTACTTTTCTGATCATTTTCCATTGTTGGGTTGGGTTGATAGAATCAGAGGAACTCTTGAGAGGCTTGATAAAACGTTCAAGGAGTTGGATTTGATATACCAAAGAGTCATTGATGACCACATGGATAAGTCAGCATGGACTAAAACCAAGGAACAAGAAGTTGCAGATATCATTGATATATTTTTGCAGATGATGAATGATAACTCACTATCTTTTGATCTTACTCTTGACCACATCAAAGCTGTGCTCATGGTATGATCTCATCCTTATTTCTTTTCTTTTTTTGCTAATTTCATTGAAGTCATACCTCCTTCGATGTGGATTTATTTTTGTTTCCAACATGTTTTCTCCATGCGAGGTAATTGGCATGTTCAAATAACCGTCTTTACTAAATCCCGACACCTCTCAACCAGTATACCAACTTTGATTCGTCATGTTGTGAGAGGCTAGCCACAACCGCTAGAACTTACCACAATTAGGATCATCTATCGCTACCATAGAGCCATTATTTTAAGAGATAGAAGTCATTTGAGTTCTTAAAACAGATAAGTCATTTCAGTTTTATATGTACTTTTATATATATGTTATACTCAATTAGAAAATAATTGGAAATATGGGGTAACAAAATGATGGATAATTTTTAATTCAGCCCTCTTCACCTTCTATTCATTAAACAAGATGATACATTGATCAATAGTTAAGTTTATGATGAAGTTAACTAAACATATGCATATATTATATGCAGAACATCTTTATTGCAGGAACAGATACAAGTTCAGCAGTAATGGTTTGGGCTATGACAGCATTGATGAACAATCCTAGAGTGATGAACAAGGTTCAAATGGAAATCAAAAGCTTACATGAAGACAAAGTTTTTATAAATGAAGATGATATAGAAAAGCTTCCTTATCTTAAATCAGTGGTGAAAGAGACATTAAGATTATTCCCTCCATCACCATTACTATTGCCAAGAGAAACAATAGAAAGTTGTAGCATAGATGGTTATGAGATTAAACCAAAAACTTTAGTCTATGTTAATGCATGGGCCATAGCAAGGGATCCTGAGAATTGGAATGACCCTGAAGAGTTTTATCCTGAAAGGTTCTTTATGAGTTCAGTGGATTTTAAAGGGAAGAATTTTGAGCTAATTCCATTTGGAAGTGGAAGAAGAATGTGTCCTGCAATGAACATGGGAGTGGTCACTGTTGAGCTTACACTTGCTAATCTTCTGCACTCTTTTGATTGGAAGCTGCCTCATGGCTTTGACAAGGAACAAGTGTTGGATACACAAGTTAAACCAGGAATAACTATGCATAAGAAAATTGATCTTCACCTTGTTCCGAGGAAAAGAAAACCACAGGATGTGTACTATTGACAATTAGTTATGTTATTTGCATGCCTTTGTATTATTTCTAGATCAATTGATAATGGTTTCATTAGTAATTTGGGAAGGTATATACGGTGATTAAAAGAGACTTGTAATATGCTTTCATCTTATATGTATTCGGAAGAGTTTTGCTGCCTACTACGATTCTATTTGGTTCGAGAGATTACTCCCTACAGCTGCGCGCGAGCCGCAGAGTATATCTAGTTTACACACAAAATGTTAACTCGTATTGAACTTATTAATAAACGAATCGTCATGCATCAAAAACCAAACAGCATAACCCATTTGATGTGTAATTTAATCTGAGTCTAATTGGTCTTGCAATATTTTGGCAAATCCTTCAAATTTGTGCTATTGAAATATTTTTCTTCTCTATCATGCACACCAAACCCACCTTGCACATTATAATCAAATTGGGTCAAAACCACAAGTTGAGATATTAACACCTAGATTTTTATCACTACCCACCTACTAAAAGTTTGTTTTTGAAGATGTTCTCTTTTTTAAAATATATTTTTTGGTACAGATGGTGTCTTCTTTAATAAACCATTCTGACCTTTCAAAATCACAAACTGCCAAAAACACAAACCTCTAAGCCATCTAGACGTAGCATCGGCAAATAAGGGTGTTAATAGTGTTATCAAAAGTCATACAGTCGTTAAAAAATAAGCACTGCCGGAAGTTGGATTCCGGTAGGGTATAGACAGGAAGAAAAACATGCATGGAAGTTTGCTTCCTGTACAACTTGAGGGGCATTGTAGAAACACAGATGTGGGGGCATGCAATAAGAAATGGGGTTGTATGGCAAATTCTAATATGACAACACCTTCATAAATGGTCCACCATGGACCAATACTTAAAAATGTTTAAAACTTCAGTATGACAACACCGAGGTTGTATTCATAATATGACCAATGACCAAAAGGTAGACTAACATGAAAAAATCCTTCCCAGGACACATGGGAGAATGAAGTATTTAGAACGAATTATTTTTTTAACTAAAGTCTAAAGATAATGAACAGCCCTATATAGGCAAACTGATGTATGTAGTTCACTGCTTATATACATACAACTGATTATAAGCCACCAGCTCCAATTCAAAGAATATATTTAGTCAAGAACTTGAATCAAGAGCAACCAATATCATCAATTGCTTATATACCGTTTACTGAAAGCATTATGCAGTGGTTTTGCCATTCTGATGCTTCGATTGGAATTCATGATTGCGTTGAATATGCTGCTGCGACTGAGTCTGTGTTTCTTCCTGAGAGATGCTGTTTTGCGGCTGGAAATTTCTAAGCTGGTTTGGCTGCTGATGCTGCGCCTGGAACATTTGTTGGTTAATAGCAAGCTGTCGAACCATAAGACCTGAGAGGGCAGACTCTCCGCCTAGTTCTGCTACAGTGCGTCTTAAGCGCCGGACTTCGCCATCCAAAGTCTCATTCAGAGCTGCGAAAATAAGAACACAAATGAATACATAGCTAAATATTTGGTCCAGTGAAGATAATCAATTGCAGCACAAAATCAAGAAATTACAGTGCTTCTGAAGAAGGGATGGTGGTGGCATGAAGATATGTAGAAACAAGATCAAAAAATATGTTGCTAGTGTCTTAGAATGATGCAACTTAAAGTGTATAATGCATTGATAATGAAATCCAGTGCTGAAAAATGCTGATAAAGAGATTCATAGGTAAACAATGTTGTCAAATACCAACACTATAGCATGGCAGAATTTAAATAAATAGTTTTTGTTTGTTATTGTTCTGTCATACGCTATTTAGCATATTGTCCTGTCAAATAGCGGATATAGTAGCCCTATAGCACTGTAGCATAGCGGAATTGGAACAACCCACTACTTTCCGCTGTGATTGACAACACTGAAGGTAAAGTTTAACACTGAACTTAATACATGATACTAAAATGGAGAATTATGACGTCATTTGATCTATAAAGCTGATCCCATAAGGTAGACTAAGGCTTGGTTATTGTTGTTGCTACACGACAGAAGTCTAAAACCATATTACATTCAAACAGTTTGTATATGCAGTTTTAAAGAGGTTATAACATGCAACCAAGAGATTCAGAACAATATGGTACTTGGGTTCCAAAAACCAAAAGTACTATGTCAGGCAGGAAGATTTAAAAGGTGCAGTTGCGCAGAGATCATTGGACAAGATTGGATCAAAAAACCAAAATTTGAATTACTATATTCAAACACCAAAATTTGTCATGCAGTATATGATAAATAGTGTTATTCCACATAAAATCCATCTAAATATAGAAAATCACATATCTTTGAGCACGATCATATATGCAAGTTATTTCTATGCAAAAAAATATAAAAAATAACACAATTATCAATTCCAAAAAAATAGTCTGCACTTCACACATAGGAATAAGTTAAAACAGATATCAGCTGACTAGAACCCAAAGTAAAAGGAATAAGCACATGCATACCATCTTTCAGTTGGGACTGTTGTTCCAAGGATTGAAGCCTCAATTTGTACTCTTTATTCTCACTTTTAAGCTCTTGATGATCCATCTGTAGACAAGTGCAATAAAAAAGTAAAGAATGAATGAATTAATAGCAGCATACATGATATATGGAAATCAAATATAATTCGCAAGCTTAAGAAAAAGGAACATCATTTCAACTAAGATGATTCGCACCTGTAATTTGGTAAACTGAGTAGACAAAGTAGTAGTTTCTGTCTGAAGAGTTTGGACCTTCTGCTCCAATTCAGAAATGTATTTCATTTTCCGCTCCTTTGAGCGAGCAGCTGATTGACGATTAGCCAAAATCCTAGAAGAGAATTCAACATTTATGATAAGTCATTGTTAAAGTTTTACTTTTTCATGTTTTTTCCAAAAGAAAGACACAGAAATATGGGAAATGAACAGACAATTCTTACCTCTTTGCACGCTTGGGATCAGCCGCAGCAATTTCAGCAAGTTTATCATTTTCCATTATTTTCTTCATCTCCTGTGAGCTGAATTCACCATTTCCAAACTCCATGCTGATTTCTGGTGTTTTACTACCATCCATTGAATTGCTAGGCGAGTGTTGACCAGGTCGACCTTGTAAAGGAGGAAGCTTATGATCTTCCATATTAAAATTTTCAATGGAACTATCCAATGAGTAACTTCTCCTATGTCGACCACTGGGAGCAATATCTCCATTAGAACTCCTCTTGACTCCTTCCCTCCTCTCATCCGAACAGCTTGAACTCGCACCCTTAGCACCTATTCCTTTCACATTTACACGACTCTCAGCTTCATTATCGCTGCTTTCAACCGTCTTCGAACCACTGGTTCTGCTATCTTCCATACCCGAAAAACTCATATTGTGCATATTCTCCAAATTCATGTAAGCACTAAACAAATCATCCATTTCAGCTCCATCATTCTCTTTCCTCCCATCAAAACTCTCTCCTCTAAACCCATCAACACAGTCCCTATCCTTCAACACCAACTGAATCGGCTTCTCATAACCAGGTTTCTCTCCTCCAGAAACCAAAGTCCGACGATCACTGACACTCACCAGCTGAGGCGTCACCAGCTGAGGCACAGAGTTAACAAATTCTGATATCCCTAAAGGAGAATCACTGCTAGACCGCCTATGCCCTTTACGAGGCGGAAGACAATGACCATGTTGAACAGCATGACCGCGGTTAGGCGAAGGTGCATGATGGGCACCAAAACCCAAGCCATCCTCCATAGAAACATCTTTCGAACCCGATTCCGAAAAGGGGTTAGAACTTAAATGATAAGGGGAAGGGGAAGGACTCAATGGTGGCAAAGAAAAGGAATCAAGGGATAAAAAAGTAGGTTGTGACAAAGACCTGGAATGAGTTTGAGATTGTGGAGGCATAAATTGGGGATAAGGAGATGATGGTTTAGGTGATAAACTGGTATTAGGGTTAGGGTATGAAGGTGGAATACCAAAACCAGAACTTTTGTGATTTTCAGGAAAACCCATTTGATTAATTTGATTAATTGGCATAGGATTCAATTGAATTGGGGGTTTTGGAGAACCAAATGCATGAACTTTTTTCTGATCAAAACGCTCCATTCGTTCATGCATTAATTCAAACACTTAACAAGCTCAAAACCACAATAATTAAGCAAATAATCAAGAATAAATATGAATCAAACCTCAAACTGCAAATTATTGATGATGGGTTGCACTAATTACAGTAGATTATGCACCTGGTCATAGTTAACAGTTGAAAAATGATTAAAAGGTTAAAGAAAATTGAAAACCCTATCTTGCAAAATGATAAAGACTTATCACTAATTAATCTTGTAGAGAGAGAGAGAGAGAGAGAGTTTTGTAGCTTACATAAGCAGAAAAATCCAACGGTGGTGAAGAAGAGAATGGAAGAAGAAGAACATCATCAGTGGTTGAAAAAGTGTCGAACTGTGTCTGGATGGTGATATATATAGAGGGGATTAAATCACTTTTTTGCCCCTAGGTTTGGAAATTTACCTTTGAGATTACTTCGTTGATAAGGAGTTGAGTCATTCATGAGTCGTCGTGAATCAATTTTCACCATCCGGGTGGCGGAATATATTAGAGGAAGCAAATCACTTATTCGCCCCTATAGTTCGATGAGTCTTAAAACGTGTCTTGGAGGTAATAAACTTTTGTGACTCAATTCACCTAAACATTTTTCAATAACAAAAAAATAGTACTGAAATTTGCGAATAAGCAAATTTGACCCTCATATTAAACTACATCGAACAATTTGATCATTTTGATAACTTAACAACGAGTAAGCCTTTAAATTATATCATTTGACGATAAATTAGTTCATAAATTATATTATTTACTAGCAAATTAATTCGTGAATTATATTGCGTATAACCAAATTAGTCCTTACAACTTAACGTAAAGAATAAATTGTCTAACGTCGTTTAAAATCAGAGTCTTTTTGTTTATTCATAAATTCATAAGGAGAAATGCTATAGGGGCAAATTGGGGATTTCATATATAAAGAACTTTAGCGTGTCAGCTTCATTAGGATAGGGATACAATTTTTTATTTTCCTTATTTTGCGCCTTGTTTTCTTTTTCTTTGTTTTAATTTTTTAATTTAATTTGATGCTCTAGATTATACTTTATTTGTTTGAATGCCCATAATGAGAGTCAAATAAGTTTGACTATTGCATTTTCACGGTAGTAGGTAAACGCGTTTTCACACGTCACGCCTCCATGGAATCACTTCTCTATCACCGATTCACGTGATTTACATGAATGTGTTCATTAATTCATATATATTTATTTATAAATATATAATAAAATAACACATTTCCTTTCAAAAAAATAATAAAATAATTTGACTAATAAAGTTGTTACATTTTGTCATAAATTTTATTTATGTTAATATCTTTATGAATATCAGATTTCTTTTCATTTTTTGACTAAATATTTTACTTTATTAATATTTTTGAAAGAAAATATATTATTTTATTATATATTCATAAATAAATATGTAAAAAATGAAATATATAATAAAATAAAATACATATCTACGATTCTACATATGTATTTATTTATGAATATATGATAAAATAAAATATTTCCTTTCAAAAAATAATAAAACAAAATATTTAGTCAAAAAATAAAATGAAATCTAATATTCATAAAGATATTAACATAAATATCATAGTAGAATCGTAAAATTTATGACAAAAAGTAACAACTTTATTTACTAGTCAAATTATTTCCATATAAACATTTTATTAGGAATGATGAGTCATATCAACAGTAGATTGATTCAAGTGGTAAAAAAAATTGACTAAGTGGTAAAATAATTGAACCTTTGGCAAGAGATATGAGATCGATCTTTAACTCTTTCGTATGAAAAAAATTTGGTTGAACGAGGAAAAACCACCGTATGTGCCCAACATATTCTCCGACAAAGGTTAATCCCAACTAAACGGTGGAAATTTCATACCTACAACAGGGTAAACGAAGACAATATCATGAGAATTCTTAAAAACAAAAAGAAATGGTGATTTGTAAATTAAATATTTATATAAACAAAATTAAAATATATTTCGTAAAAAAAAATGAATGTGTGGCGGTAGGCATATGATTGGGATAGGTGATCGCGCATGGCTCGTTTTCATTTTGCACAATCTTCCTATATGGAAGATGGATTGCGAACATATTGCACAAAATGAGAACGAATGTGTGTGTGCCGATTAGGACGGGACGACAGTGTATGTAGGCAAAGAACAATGATGGCGAAATAAAATATGTCGGAGCTTGAACGAAGGATAAAGAAGATAATCGAGAACTCAAAGATTTGAGGTAATTGGAATTTAGGGTTACAAATCAATTGTTTTATAGAAAAAAATATTAATATTAAATAATTAAACTAAAATAAAGGGTTAAATATATTTTTTATCCCTATAGATATATCCAATTTTGTTTTAGTCCCTCTAAAAAAATTCTTCAAATTTCAGTCTCTCAAATGTTTTTCATCTTTACTTTTGGTCTTTCCTTTTAAGTAAACTCATACGTAGAATTCATAATTTTGAATAAAATTTCGCATAAAAGTTTATAATATTGTAATAATCTCTACCAAAAATAATTAGAATTTTTGAACAAACATAAATCAAATATGAATTTTTATATTTTTTGCGATTAAAAATCCTTGTTTAATTCGAGTTTTATTAGAAATTATATTTTTTTTAGGGATTTTTATAATATTCTACAGATTTTTGCTCAATGTTATTAAAAAATACAAAGGCTACGCACGAGTTGGCTTAAAAAGAGAGACAAAAAATAGTGGTTGAAAATTTTGTAGGGACTATATGTCAAAGGGAAATTTTAAAGGGACTAAAATGAAAAGATGATATATGTATAAGGACCAAAAACATATTTAGACATAAAATAAATAATAAACTTAAAAAAATTACAAAAATAACGGCACGAATATTATTCAATGGCATGTATGAGTGTTTAGGGTGCGATTTGGATTAATCATCTGACCTAAAAAATTAAATATTAACAATTCGATTTAGTTTGGATTACTTCTAAAAAAAATTGATTATAATACAATCCAATTTGACGTGGTTTAGTTCAAATTGTTTTTTGGGTTGTATCATAATTAAATAAATCAATTCATACTAAAATAAAAAATTATTTATGATACCATCCAGATTTAATAATTTTATGTGGTTTAGTAAAAAAAACTAATTAATATTAATAAAAAATAACAAATAATAGATTAATCTAGTATACTACACTAATAAAATAAATTTACGTGCGGTTCAATTTGGTTTGGTTCTCTTTTGAAAACGGAAAGTACGATATCATCTGATCTAATAGTTGTTAAAAAAGTATCATGTATAGTTTACTATGTATAGTTTACTATTTTTACCATGAATTCCTTCAAAAAAAAAATATCCAATGAATTTTTACCATGAATAGTTTACTATTTTTTGAATCAGATTTAAGGTTTTATTTTGAATCAATTTAGATTTAAACATCTCTAATGACATAGAGCAATTTTATCTTATTCGAATTTGCCACAATACTACCACGTCATTAAAAAAAGGGAAAAGGTCCCAAAAGTTATAAAGGGTCCAAAACCCTAATTTTAGAAAAAGGTGAACCAAAAAATAATTTTAGTTAAAGTAGAGAAACATAAAATATATTTAGGGATGATTCAAAAAAATATAAATATTTAATGAAATCTTTTTCATTGTTTTGTTATTAGTATATCCATTAGTATATTTCTGTATATATATATAATAAAATCCGATATTCATTAATATATTAACAAATAAATAGGATTTTTTTTTGAAGGAAAATTAATATCATAATAGAATCGAAAAAAGTAGGGGAAAATAAAAAGAAAGAAAAACTTTAATGGTACAACTGTTTCCATAAACATGTTTTTTGTCCATAAACATTTTCTTAGAAAAAAAATTTGAAGACATTTTCTTAGAAATTATAACTCAAGGATTAACCACTATAACAATATACAAAGGGAATACATGATTTTTTTAATTTCTAAGTATTCAAGTTGTATCTTTAAACAAATTTGCTTTTAAGAATTCTAGCTATATTGTTGGTGTTATTGAAAAAGATAATAATTTTATTATATTTTTTATATTTTTGGTAAAATATAGACATAGTTTGTTATTATTTAAAAATCCATATATGTACACTTATAATTTTAATCAAAATTAAAATTTTATCAAAAAGCATTGCTTATAACACGCGTTAGTATTGTAAAAAAAAATGAAACCGCATAACGCTAGTATTTATTTTTGAACGAAGAACACTAGTATTTATAAAAATAAAAAATAAAAACATGTATTTAAAATATCCCTTTGACCATGGTTGGAATAAGCGACCGTAGAGGCCTCGGATCTAGAGGGACGCTAATACGTTTTACTTTTTTTAAGGAATATTTTTATCTTATTAGCTTGTATAAATATATTTTGAAAAATATGCGTAAATATATTTTTTTTCTAACAAAATATAAAAATATATATGTAATGTTGATACCCCTTTCTTTTCTAATTAAAATAAAGTTGGTATATGAATGTGCATTCGTGATTCCGATGGTTGATAAGTGTCATAAGGTAGTTAAATATCTATTATGTTTTATACACTTTGATTAATTGTTTTACAAGTTATCTAATGAAAAGCCCAAAAATAATGAAGAATTGTCAATTTATGTTTTTTATACCTAATAACAACCTTTTGTGCAGGAAAATGCTTGCCAAGACACTTAGAAAGCAAGGAAACAAAAGGAAGTGCAAAGATAGGCTCGTCGTGGCGAGCCTGGGGCGAGAAAAAAGCGATCCAAGTCATAGAGCATCAAGTTCAAGTTTATCAAGGCTCGCCACAGTGAGCCCATGGCGAGGTAATGGTGACAAAGCTCGCCACAACGAGTTTGAAGCAAGCACAAGGCGAGGCAAGTTAGAGAGCACCCATTTTTAGAAGTTCTATTTGTGGCCAAGCGAGGCCATGGCGAGCCTGAAGCGTACCAAGTCAGAGAGACATGGAATCCAGGGAAACATGGCATGGCCAAGCGAGCATGGCCCTCGCCATGACGAACAAAGGCGGTTTCTAACCACTTTGTTAATGTGGCAGAAACCCACTAGCGAATAAAGCTTCGCTCGCCATGGCGAGCCTCCCGTCGATCGGCGAGCAGTCACTTACCATAAGAAGTATAAAAGCCATTCACTCATTTCCAGCAGAGATATCTTATGTTTTTTAGAGAGATACATGGACAAATTGAAGAGAGAAACACAAAACAAGAGTGTGAGAGTGCGGATTCATCAAAGTTCATTGAGAAATCACAATCTTGTTATGCTTTCCACTTATTTCTTCCAATTTTGCAAGGCTAACATGACAATGATTAGCTAAATCTCATTTGTTGGGATTAGACGTAATTGATCAGACTCAATATGTATTATTTATGATCTGAGTCATATATGATTTTAGTTATTCATGATATTGATGTTATTCTTGCTTTCTATGTTTTTGATCTTATAGATTTGAATTATTATTGGAAAATACATTTTGAATATAGGTTAGAATGACCTCTATTAAACCCTAAATAGTAGAAATGGTTTTAGGTTTTGATAACCACATTATGTATCAAGTCTTAATGTTATTGTATTGTTTAATAGGCCAAGAAATCATCGATTAAACAATACGATCAAACTCACGACATTATTTAGACATAAACGATGTTGTCGAGTGATACGTGGTAATATAGATGGATAACTAGAGTCTATGTGTTTGATAATGATAATATATGTGACGTTTGTTTAATGATGTCTAATTCCAGCAGTTTTACGTCTCTATATAACTCCATTTTATTTACTGCATTATAGTTCAATTAGATTTCGAAAAAAAACAACTTATAAACCTTAACTTAAAATGATAACTATTGTTGAACGGCTTATAATATCGCACTAGTCCATGTGGATACAATATAAAAACATATTTACTTTTGATACAACACCAATGGTGTCTTTGTCCTTGCGAGAATTGAATCATCCAAAAATGAATGAACGATAAATAATTAGTCTCTTGGAAGTTACACTGATAATTTAAAAGTTTAAAATTAATCATAAATCAATGGACTATAAATTATTAATATTATTAAATAATAATTTATCATGAACTTGTCTGATAACACTAATTTAGGATTAATTTTAAGCTTTTTAAATCACCAGTGTAACTTCCAAGAGTCTAATTATTTTTAGTCCATTAAGGGGGAGAGAAATGTAACATAAAAAAAAATTAATGCAAATTGTTTGAACAAAACGACAATCCATGTGGATACGATACTCTACTTATCACTTTATTATTTGGTAAACGATTTGGTATACTTGTCTAAGCTGACCATCAGTGTGGTCAGGTATACCAAAAGTTAAGGCGATCCAAATCATCAAGCTTCTCGGGAAAACTGGGAGGGTAGACCTGGGGCAGTGAACCGAGAGGCCGCAATCCCCCAACCAGTGACCAGAGCCTTTGAAAATTTTGATGGATTGAAGCTAATGATAAAATTTCAGTTAATGTAATAGGTCATAGCGGCCCCGTCCATAAAATATTTTAGTCTTAATTAAATATAACTCGTTTTGGTTAACATGTTGTGTTTTTTGCTTTTCGTACATGATCATAATTCACCAGCGACAGTATGGGACACACCCAAAGTCAAATCCAACGAAAATGTATACCCCATTCTTTGGGATTTGTTCGTTACACTAGACCTTTCTAAGAGATTTGTTTGGGGGATCCAGCTCGGCAGCTAGTGGTGCCAAAGTTAGCAAGTGCACCAAACTATTCTAAGTAATAAAGTAGTAAGTTATCATCCTCAGAAAGGTTATCGTTTTCTACTAGGCAATTTACTAAACTTATAATTAAAAATTGTTAATTGCGAGGAGTTTGCAAGATTGTTGAGTTTTGATTCAGAGGTTTAACCGTGGTTAAGGTTCTTCAAATCCCTTCCAGTCATTTGTTTAATTAATTCATGTTCCAAGATCAATTATCATCTAAGGTTTATATAACCGACGATTAACCACGTGGGTCTACGAGTCTAGGCCCTCAAGATGTCGTATTAATCCACAACAATGATGGGACTTATACCTTAGGCTTAATTGCAGTTTTAGCCTCCTAACTTTCCCAAAGTTGCGATTTTGGCCCCCTAAGAAGAAAAAAAACTACAAAACAGCCCCCTAGGTTTTGCAACTGTAGCAGTTTTGGCCCCCCAATGCAAAAAAAAAACATGTGGCACCTCACTTAGGGTGCCACGTCAGCGTAGACCGAGTCAATATCAGCCTTGGGGGCCAAAACTGCCACAGGTGCAAAACTTAGGGGGCTGTTTTGTAGTTTTTTTCTTAGTGGACCAAAATTGCAACTTTGAGAAAGTTAGGAGGCTAAAACTGCAATTAAACTTATACCTTATCAGGTAATCGACTTTAGATTTCATGTTACTCCTCAACTATTTGGTTCCTTGAGTTTTCCATTTAGATTGGTAGTCCAATTTTAGTGAAAAAAAAATTAGATGTTCCACTACTAACTTTATAATTTATATACTAAACTCAATGAGTTGGCAAAAACTTTTGAATTGTATTTTTACAAATGTACAATTTCACATTAAAACACAAAAATAACAATAGAATTTTTATGTGATTGAGTAAATTGTTTTTTAATATGTAGCTATTGAAGGTTTCTCTATAGACCTTGTGTGTTGCTCAGAACAGAAAGAAAAAGAAAATAGTGTATCATGAGATAGATTCCGATAGACTTAAGAATATTTAGATGAAATGGTAATAGACCTCTTGCACTTTAATCAAAGGTTCTGAGTTTAAATTTAGTTATGGAAATGTATCGAAGTTAAATCTCTTGACACAGTTTTGTCATTCATTGTGTTTCTGGTGAAGGTTAGGATACACAAGTGAATGTTTTTGGGTACCATACAAAAAGGTTTTTTAACCTTCACTAGCAGGTAGACAGGTCTTACGTGTAATTCTAAACTGACCCCCTTTTTTTTTGTTTAAATCAAAGTTTCTCCTCAAAACAACACAATATACTATTTTGGCCAAATTGATTTCCCTCTTTATTATTTGTCCAGAAACGATTAATAATACTTTTCATTAATCTTTCACCAACCAAATTGAGTTTCTTCCTTCTCTCTCTCATACAGTTCTCACTTCCACCATCATTCTCATTTTCTCTGGTTCCCCCCCCCTGCAATTACCCTTTTGCGATCTGCGATTTCTTTTATTTGTATCGACCTGCGATCTTCAATTTCAGTTTTAGGTTGTGAACTTCAATAATGGTTGAATTTTTATTTTCAGTTCAAGCAATGAAAGGATACTATGTTGTTAAGTTCATTTCCTCATGCTCATCTTCTGATGTTTTCACATAAATTATAGTTGGGAACATACTTTAGGTTTGGTGATAAATACAAGATATCCTTGTCTTTGTGTTGATAAGCTTTTCCTTAATGAGTTCCAATTATTGAACAATTTTGGGTTAAATCCAATAAATTATTGAACATTTTATTCCCAGAATTTATTTTATTCTTCCTATTTTTACATTTATTCTTTTAGACTTCTTATTTAAACATAAAATGTTCGTAACATTTCCTATTTAATTAGTAAAATTTAATTAAACATTATTTACTGTTTTTTGACAAAATTAAATGTTATTTACTGGATAGGCTGTGTGCACATGATATTTATATTAATAAATTGCAAGATGTCAAAAATACATATATAAGTTTTAGCTAAATTTTGTCGTTAAATGAGTAAACAATTCATGATATTTTTAATTAATATTGAAAATACATATATATAATTACATATAACTTGGGGGTGACATTACAATTACAAACATTCAATCACTTAAACTCACTAAAGAGGTAACCAATCTCTAATCCTAGCCATTGAATAAAATATTCATATATCAATGGTGAAAAAATCATTTTTGTATGATACACAAAAAGAGTTACTTGTGTATGCTAAATGTCACCCTGTATTTCTACTCGTATCAAGGTATTAATATAATCGATCCATAAACAACAACAAAAATTAGAGCTTCCGATTAAATATTTTCATAAAAAATATATAATGAGAAAACACACACACACACAAAAAAAACGAGGACTTCGTAACAATACAAAGGCTTAAAGAGTAATTTTGGTAATTTTAGGCTTTAGCCCAACCATATTTTGATAATTTTTTTAGATCCCTCAATATCTTTTTGTGCTGCAAAATACCTTTCAAGAGTTATTTATTAAAGGTGTTAAAATTAAGAAAGACATCTAGTTGTAAGGGGAAATTCTAACTTGGACACAACCTCAAGTCAATTTTATTTGGGTACACACTCATAAATTGAAAAACTCAAAAGATAAAAGATTTAAATGATGTGACTAGATAACTTCTCTTTTAATATAGGCTTAATTACAGTTTTTGCCTCTTAAGTATCCAAATATTGTGATTTTGGCCCCCTAATAAAAAACAATAATAACTGAGCCCCCTATGTTTAGCCCCTTTTGCAGTTTTGGCCCCATAGACCAATTTCGACCCGTCAACGCACACGTGTAATTTTTTATTTTATTTTATTGATTATTTTTTAATTACTTTTAATTTTTTTAATTTAAAAATAAATTAAAATAATTATTTTTTTTAATTAACACATTTACACGTGACATTTTTATTTTTTTAAATTAAAAATTACACACATGACGCCCACGTATGCGTTTACTTAGTTAAAATTGGCCCGGGGGCCAAAACTACAAAATGAACCAAACATAGGGGGTTCAGTTGTTATTGTTTTTACTAAGGGGTCAAAATCACAACATTTGAATACTTATGAGGCCAAAATTGTAATTAAGTATTTAATTTATAACATTTATGCGTGTGTCCAAATCAATTTGATTTGGGTAAAACTGCAAAATGGGCCAAACATAGGGGGTTAGGTTGTTATTGTTTTTTTTAAGGGATCAAAATCACAACATCTGATTACTTATGAGGTTAAAACTATAATTAAGTGTTTAATTTATTACATTTATGTGTGCGCCCAAATCAATTTGATTTGGGTTTGTGCCTAAGTAAAAATTGCTCGGTTGCAAATTACCTTCAAAATTTGGGTTTGTGCCTAAGTAAAAATTGCTCGGTTGTAAATATCCTTTGGAAAAAAGGATGGGAAAGAGGTGAATAATCGCAATGTTGTCTAGAAGATAATGAGGGCATGGAAAGTTATGGTTGAATCGCCCACTCAATAGTTATATGAAAATGCATTAGTGGAGTTCCAAGATGCTTGTAGTGATTTCCCACTTTTCCTAAATTATGCCATGACCACCTTCAATGAAGTGAAGGAGAAAATAGTGAGGGCATGGACAGACCATGTGTTGCATCTTGGTTGCAGAACCACCAACAAGGTAGAATTGGCTCAAGTTTTGGTAAAGAAATATTTGGACAATAGTGTGGGTGATTTGGGTACTCGTTGAGAGAAAATACATGACATGTTGGTTCTTCAATTCACTGCGATACAAACAACATTTGGTCAGAGTGTTACCGTATTGGAACATAGATTCAAAGATATCACTTTGTACTTCGGTTTAGGTGGTCATGTGTCTAGCTTTGCTTTGGACAACATTACTTTGGAAGAGTCACGTTGTAGGGGAACATTGTGCATGGACAAAGAAATTTGTGGTTGTGTTCAAAGGACTTCTTACAGGCTTCCATGTGCATGCAAAATTGCTACTAAGATCCTTGAAGACAAACCAATTTTATTGGATTACATACACCATCATTGACATAGGTTACGTATGGACGAAGAAAGTAATGAAGATGGTTTTTCTGTCGATGATGAGTAAAACGGTATTCAAGAACGTCTCAAGAAAGTCCCTTACCAAATGAAGCTTGAAATCAAAGAGGTTTTGCGGCAGTTGACATTTCCTGAAACCACCATGATGTCTCCACCATCACGAAAAGTACCAACCAAGGGAGCCAAGAAAAAGTGGACATTGCGAGGTCTAAAGAAAAAATTACATCGACTAGTGGAATCCCTTCTTCGTGGGGGTTGTTGATTCCCAAAATTCGGATAGTCAACCGTCACCAACAACTTCATCATTTAAAAGAAAAAGAGGTGCCCGTCTTGGTAAAACATCACTTTTCCCACTTCCACCATCTACTTGGTATCCAAAGCCCAAGGTTATTCTGGTTATGAGGCCTATTGATTATATGTCACACTTCATGCTTCTATTTATTGAAAAAGTGGTGGATGTTATAGGCGATGGACATTTTGGACTTCGGGGTATAGCCGAGTTCATGGGATTGACCGAACAAAGTCATATCATGATTCGTACACATCTTATTCAACAGTTGAAAGATCATAGAGATGATTAAGTTGAAGTATATGCGGGTGAGGATCGTTATAACTACATTTTAAATGGCTTACATCCTCCCGCAAATATGAAAGGTTGTGCACATCTTGTTGATAAGTGGTTGACTTTTCCGGACATGGGACACATTGTTGCTAATTATTACAAAAGGTGTGTGGTCGTGTTGACAAATCTTGAAATTGGAAAATCGAAATATTTTTTCCCACTAAGAGGGTCACCACCGCTGGGTAAGCAAAAAACTCCCATCATGTGCCTTGGGGTAATTCCGAATCATTTCGTGCTTTTTTTTTACGGATGATTGTCCACTACCTCCATCATCTACGGAGTGGCACAATCACAAGAATGAAGATGCGGTGACATGGGAAGATGAGTATTTGGATCAACATGAGTTGTTTCGAAAGCTCGTGATTATTGAAAGTGGAAACAAACCGCCGCAACCACAAAATGAGTCAAACAAAGCGGCGCCTATTTTGTTGGACACTCCCGAAAAACCAAAGCAACAATTTGAAGTTATTGAGGAAGATGAGGAAGATTCTATTTCACTTGATCTTCCCCAATCACTTGGTCTTTAATGAGTGATTTTTTTGTCGGTGTTAGTCCTTTTTTTTGGTAGAAATTACACCAACGTGTATTTTGGGGTCGAAATTGTAACACCAATTTTTTGTGGCCAATATATAAGTAACATTATGTAATTTATATAAATATATGATAATATGAATTTTATTGGTGAAACTAGTGCATACTTATTTCTTCCTTGTTAATGTTTACACATTTTATATACATTTTATTGATTATTACGTTTCGTTTAATTACATACTAATGTATGAATTTTTTTCCATAAAGCTTTTGTTAAGTGAAGCATGTCTGAGGTTGCAAAAATTGAAGGCCGTGTTAGGTACTCCGCTTTTAAAAAGACAATTAAGGTTATGATAACGCCGACCAACTATCTTGATGATTTGAAGGCACAATTTAACACTTATTTTGAGCATCTTGGTGAAAATCAAGATACACGTTACTTGTTTGGTCAAATGTCATGCATAGACCTAGGAGAAGATAGAGATGAATACGCATGGAAAACGGCAAGCTATATGCCTTGACTTATTCGCGATGATAGCGACGTCGGATTTATGTTTCGGAATATGGTGGAAAATAATATATTATATATGTATGTTCGTTCCATATGCAATTGCGTTGAATGTGTTGTTTAACATAATGCAGAATCCATTGTCTGCATAATTGTTTTCCTCGGCAGTTAACTGCAGTCGGTTTATGAATTCCTCGGCGGTATGTCGAGGGGCAATTGCGTCTTTTACATGTGTTTCTCAACCTAACAAGATGTGTATACATCAATTTTCAAGAGACATTTCTAAATAAAACTATTCAACGAAGATAAGTTAGTTGGGTCGTAAGATCCGGTTCAACCCGCCCACCGTATCAACCCGCCCATTTTCCAGTTCTATAAATATAGACCCTTTGCACATCAACCCTGCAAAACCCTAATTCCCAACTTTCGTTTCTCCCTTCCCCCTTCTCCATATTATTCAATCAATCTTTTTCATATTTTTTTATCCTAATTGATTTTGGTAATTTTTCTTTCATGTGTGAATGACTTACATGAACTAAAAAATGTTGTGGATGATGAGAAATATTAATTTTACAGTTATCCCTGTCTGATACTGCAGTGCAGGTGCTGAGAATTTGTAATCTGACACACCTCACTTGAATGCTACTTTTTAATATTGTTTTGTTCTTATCTTAATATCTTAATATATGTAACCAGGTACCATCTTTACAACTATAACCGCTATGTTACTTCTACTTTTGCTGAAATATTGTTGCTTCCAAAAATGAAATACATGACTAAAACATTTTTTTTAAATATATTGTTGCTTCCAAAAATGAAATACATGACTAAAACATTTTTTTTAAATCCCCAACCGCCCTAGCGGTTTCCTCTCTCATAGCAATTAATTTTTATTATTAGCGGTACCTTTATTGATAGTAGTTCTTTTTTCATTTTTTTTGGTATACGCTTATTACGTTTTACAATATTAAAATTGCATCTTTAAAATTGTAGATAATTTGACTGATCCAGATGATAATTTTATCATTAGAAACTTCACTTTTTCCTGTAATTTTGCCGCCTCTTTGTTTCTCCTATATTATATTACTTGAAGTTGTTTATTCTGACTTTTTATTTTCAAAAATCGCTACAGTAGACTATAACATTACTTTGTTTTGGCAAAGTAATGACTTTGATTCCATATTCATTTTTGTTGATTTCCATATTCATTTTTGTTGATGCAATCTAAATGTTGTTAATTTGTTTTTTTGAGAT
>Ga0228710_1005497_pt1 | contig 19650 bp, 9 predicted proteins | sample MedpolnodulmetaG_FD_177995 | JGI IMG/M metagenome (GOLD analysis project Ga0228710, IMG submission 177995) | Root nodule microbial communities from Medicago polymorpha collected in Santa Monica, California, United States - pink nodules | ecosystem: Host-associated > Plants > Roots > Nodule... | reverse complement strand
GGGTAAAATCCAGATTCAATCAAAATAGAGGGGGTAAAATTCCGAGTTTTAAAATAGGGGGGGCAAAATCCAAATTCAATCAAAATAGGGGGGGTAAAACTGCATTTAAGCCTAAATATTTCAACATTTGACAAATAGTTCCATTTAATTTAAAGAGATTACATAACCCTGAATCAAATAACTACATAAATTAAAGGGTTAATAGGTCTTTATCTCCTGTAATATAGGTCATTTTTGGACTTTTTCTCTTGTAAAATATTTTTTTTTGATTTACCCACTGTAAAAAAAAATTGTTTTGAATTAAAGGGTTAATAACTACTTTTGTTATGGTTATGATCAGGTGGGGCATGCATAGGGAAATGAATTTCTTGTCGTAAATGCATCACACTTTTAAAATATTTTCAATTATCGTACTCATAGAGTTGCAAGATATTTTAACCGTCCAACAATTTCTATAGTTCCAAAGTAGGGTTGTGGTAGGTTTGTTTGTTCATAAACTAAAACTAAATAAAATTGATAAAATTAACAGATAAGTAAACTTGATGCGATTAGACTTCGTTAACTACTTTTCTAATGTATCATCGTGATCATCCATATTTTCACATGTCGCTTCCGATGAGTTATCTATTGTATTGTTTAACTTTTAACCACAAGTCTATTTTCTAACGTTTAGCATTCACAGATGAATTATCCTAGATCCATATTTTAAAATTCTTTTCCAAGCACCTATTAAATGCATTCAGAACAAGGAGAAAATATCAATATCGTGAATAACAAGAATATATATAATCGTCAAATCAAAAGTAATACATAAGAGTCATAGTTAACTACTTCTAATCCCAACAAAAGAGAAATTAGTTATTCAAACTCAATACTCATGATAGCTTTACACAGAAGAAATGAAGATGAAATAAACATCCATGATGATTCATCACTCTTGAATAACGTCTCCACCTTGCTAGCTTCATTTTAGTCTTGTCTCTCTGTAATTTCTCCACAACATCCTCCAACGAAATGAAGCTTGAGTTCGCTAATTGATGTAATGTTCGCTAAGCAAATTGACTTTTTCTTCATTGTGAATTCTTTGTCAGGCATACTCCAAGTTACTAAACCCGCTGTAAATCGCTAAGCCACCTGATTAGATCGCTTAGCGATTTTGCTCTTTAAGACTTCTTTAAATCTCTGACTTGAATTTGCTAAAACAGACTGAATTAAAATAAAGATTTTAGATAAAGAGAAGATGAACATCGAAAATTTAAACAGGTTCACTATCAACCTGATAGTTAATTAAGTCATTTCAACCTGAAGAATTTTTTACTAAACAGTCCTACAGACCAAAACCATGAGAGTGTACCTTTGTCAACTGCTTATATTCTCATCTTCTTAAAACTTATTTCCTAGTACGGTCAATTCTTTTGAGGAACAATACCACTACTGGATCAGTTACAAGTTTTACAAAGATTTTGAAAAATAAATGTTCCCTCGCAAAAGAGTGGATATAAAAGTGATTACAAATAATTGAAAAGAATTCAAAATGATTTTGATTCCCGGTTCCGTTCAATGACTGTTTCTCTTCTCTTGGTATCTGACACTTGGAATGATTGAACTTGATGTTGCAAAGTTCTTGAATATGGATGACAAGATTTATTTAAATTTTTTCTTTTTGCGTGAGAGAGAAAGTTCTTCTATGATGTAGGCTTTTTTTTTAGTGTACGGAGCATGATTAATATTTGCAGGTAATCGTTGTTGAACGTTGGAAACCCTCTACCTCTGGTGTCTCTTTGTTGTACTACCTTACTCCCATCGAGTCGGCTAAAATTAAGGTAGGTGGTGTTGAGATGCCTTGCTGAATAAGTCACTTCTCACCCTAACCTTTCACATTCTTATACTTTTACTTCCTTTATTTAATGTCACTTGTCGAGTAAGCCTTAAATTAGGATTTAATTTGGGGAGATGTGATGATGACTCTAACACTAATTAATGGGCGCACAACGTCTTGAAATGTGATGAGTTAAACCATACGATTTCACTGCGTGAAGTTCTACTAGAATGTGTAGTTGCTCCAGACTATAGTTATATCAGAGTGCCTCTCTTCGATCAGAGTAACTATATTCTCTTCGAAGCGCATTTATCCATGATAGTGAGCTTGCTTCATAGCAAGTATTTCTTTCGGTGTGCTTCCATACGATCTTCAATAATTGCCTTGACAAAGTGTTTTACCAGAGGATGACCTTGATGTTCTTGATAGAGTACAACCATTAGTTCTTCATGTTCTTCTTGATTGCGCACATTAAAAGACAATTTGTTCTTTTTTGAGTGTTTTTATCATCATAATAAATGATAGGTAATTGTTCTTCAAACCAACTTGGTTTTTACAATCTCTCCGTTTTTGTTGCTGACAAACATGAACAATTTTCGTTTCTCAAAACAAATGTTCCTAAGTCGTTTCAGAGGCTACTCCTATTACTTAGAATATATGTTTCATAAACGACAAACATTTCAGATAATATTTGACGCAAAGAAATTATTATCATAAAATGTGAAAGCATGCAAATTTCTAAGTCTATCATGATTTGATTGGCATTGTTAGTTTACACATGTTTCTTTTTGTTTGATTTTATTAATTTAGTTCATATAGTATTCTCAATAGTATTCTCTCCATTTTGTCACCGGACAAAGAAGTGTGGAGAATAAAAAAATAATAGAGACAAAGTAAATATTTAATCATAGAAAATTACATAGGAATGAAAGGTAAGCGGGCAGCAACCTGCGCTGCTAATCCTTTTTGGATGACAAAACCAATCCTCCTAAAAACTACATCCATAGACCTAGGAGATACAACATTACTATGTAAAAAATAGAGTGCTTAAAAAATGTCACACAAACCAGCAAAATAACAAAAAGAAAACTTCAAGAAAATTCTAAGGTTTTAACACTCCTGGGGGTTTAGAATTTTGGCCAAGATGGTGTCCAAGACTTGCTGCATCTTTGCTCTATCGGCTTCTTCCTTCTCATGTTTCTTCTTGATCACTTCGACAAGTTCTGAGAATGCCTCCTTTGTCACAAATTCCGTTTGTGAAGCAGGTTGACTTGTTGACACATGTTCTTGACCTGATGCACTTTCTAGATACTCCTTTCTGATGCGATTCCATCTAGTATTGTAACTTGTCCCAGTGAATGCCAATGGTGACCTTAAAATGCATCATGAATAAAACATTTGCTAAGTAATGTTGCTTACCCGAATGGATATATTCCATCCCAGGATCTACCGGGTGCATTGACATCAAAAGAATACCTTTCTTGTTCTAAAATAAACCACAATTCTTTGTGAGCAATGAACATTTTGATATTACACATAATAGAACTGGATGTGTGTTGATGTATGAATCTAACCTTTTACACTTTGTTCCAACCCCACGTTTGTGTCTAATTGGTCTATTGTGATAGTAGTTTGATTGACTTGTAGAGGGAAATTTTTTGGAACAGACCTAGAAGCAAGTCGCGTTGATTGAATCTTTCCATTGCCAATGACATAGACTGTACAAAAATCTGGTGCCCCTTTTGACACCGTTCCAGAAATATCTGTTACCTTGAATATTCTGATAAGAAAAAAGAATCCCTCAGTAATGGAATACCTTAAATTTACATATTGATTATTGTTTGTGTTAATTCTCAGAAGGGATGGTAGGAAACTATAAGCTAGAAGTAAGATTTGCAAAATGTTATGCTACTTAGGAAAATGGATGCATACTTGTGCAAACTAGTTTTTGCCGAAGAGCCAAGAATCAGATGCTCAATTCCTACTTGAGAAGCATATTCAATCAACGCCTTTGATACATCTGCATCTTCTAGTACTACCCTCTTGCATTGTATCTTAGCCACCAAAAGAAACAAAATAAAAAAAGAAATATAAGATTCTATATAATGCAGGTCAGTCTTAATTGACCACCATTGCCAAAAATACTTGTTGTATTTCATTTCCACAATCATGTTTGATCCCCAAACTTAGAATTGTAGGTCATAGATAGCTTTGATATTTTCACTTTTATTTTTTCTGTAAAAGAAATGCAACTTACATCTTTGCGTGTGCAAAAGACGCAATATGGGAGGAACATGTATAGAGCATCTGCATCTGGTTCTTTACATATTAATAAACTGTAATTGTCATTGTCATTGTCATTGGCATTTATCTCTGCATCTGGTGCCAGAATTTTGACATGGATGAGAATCACATTTGCATTTCTTGTGAGGAGATTATCAGTAGCCCATTTGAATGCATGGTGGCTCTCCTTTTCGTTGTTTACAGCCACTGCTATTAATCCATTTACACCATCCTTCTTCTTCGGCAACGACATTCCTCTCTTTGCACCAAAACTCTTGATGTTCTTTCAATAGACCCAAACCAAACTTTAAAAACAAAAAAAAAAATCTGTCTTCTCTCTCCCTTTTGCAAAATAATAATAAGTAGCAAAAAATAATAGTAAATATCCAATGTGTTTGATTCGTTTACTTTGTTTCAGGTTCTTTTGGTGTTCAAAACAAAATAATAGTAAATATCCAATGTTCCTCGTACAATAAGTAGCAACCGTTTTGGCGTTTTTCTACCATTACTATATTGAGAAATTTTCTCAAGTAGGACGACCACAAAGATTGTTTCTTTCAATCTCTTGTCTTAGAATAACTACACTTTGCGGGTTATCTTTGACTCTGTCCTCCATGAAATTACAATAGTGACCTAATAAGACTGGATTGTTAGATTTTAACCAAATGTAATGTAAAAAGTCGTTAATATGTATAGATTTATTTTAAGCTTATAAAAAAGTTCTTTAGATTTTAAAAATTGCTTAAACACAGAATATGAGCATGTGTTGGTTTTCTTATGGTCATGGTCAGGTAGAGCATAGATACATATATCAGCGAAATAGGCATTTTAAAAACTGACTCGATGATAGTTTCAGTAAGGGTACCGAGCCACTTATCGAATCACATGACTAGACCAAGTGATTCGGTCTCTACATATTGGTTTGCGCCGGTCAAAAAACAAAGAAAGGCTCCATTAGACCTCCACAATCTTGCAAAAAGTTCACCCATAATCTTGCAAAATGCCCCCATTTATAATCGGAAGATAATTTCTGATGGCACAAACATATCGGAACACTCCTTCCGATCAGCTTTTTTTCCACTAAAACCTATAGAGATTCTACTTTTCAATAGGCCTTTCTTCCAATTTGAGCAAAATGACGAGCCTATATAGCAATTTCCTCCATAAGATAACCAACCCAACACTTTGATTGAGCCGGACCTATCATTGGTTCTCGGTTGGACCGGTCTGCACTGGTTTTTAAAACTACGGCTATTTCAGAAGAGGTTATGTAACATAATTAATAACTTGAAAATAAAGCAGCAAAAAGTACGAGGAACATATGCAAAATTTAAACTGTTCAATATAAGAAATAATGTAATGTAACCCATAAGGCACAAGAGATATTGTTTGTCTTAACCCTTTGGTTTTATAGAAAGGAACCGTGATAATTTGGAGTTTAGAGATGAGATAAGTTAAGTCTGACCAATTTGAAGGCACAAGAGATGTTATTTGTTCAAAAGAATCTAAGAAATATACTGAAAATAAAAAATCATTTAAATTTACTAGAGGACATAGTAATCGTATATATAGCCAAATAAGTATACAAACATGCTCTAAATATATCCAATACACTTCAAAAGGAAGGGATTTGCCTAAACTTTTCATTAAATGATAAGAGTAATTGATCTGCTCAGACATTTCCCTTACAAAAACTTACCCTTCAAATAGTAGGCTTTAACAACTTAATGATAGGAACAAAAGACATGTATTATCTTATGTTTCACAATTTGAAGTTCATCACTACCAAAGTAGCTCATGAATATAAGTGGCTGCAATCTAGTGTGATTCTATTCTCTACCAACACTGGTCATTGTTGACCTTCTCAAGACAACTAGGGTGAAGATCATAGTCACAAACATCACAAGAGAATGTCCAGAACTTGCCTTGTTTCTTACAAGAATCACATACATATGCTTTGGCCATATCCAATTTAAGTAGATGTTCATGCTTGACATCCTCAACCTGTTGAGGCAAAGCCTCTCCTTCCTTTCTCAGGGCCGCTTCTAAATCTCTTATCCTCGATTCAGTAAATGGAAAAGCTTCTGCTCCGTATGAGGAGACCATGAACTGTCCATTCAAACTAATGACTTTTCCATCTGGTCCAATGAAAACCAAAGCTGGAATTTTTTTTATATCAAAGATTCTACAAAGGTCATGCCTTGTTCTGTCTTCATATGGGATAGCAAGCCAAGGCATGCTAGTTCTGTTGACATTGAATTCTTTAAGGTCCCTATCTGTTGAAACTAAAACAATCTCGAAGCAGTGGCCTTTTGTATCCTTGAGATTGTTGTATGCATCTGCAAGTTGAATGGTGAAGGCATGACAAGGAGGAGACCAGTAGGCACCGAAAAATAGCCCAACAGTTTTCCCGGCTAGTTCAGATACAAGCACCTGCAATGCAACAATGAAACATGTCATGTTTTTTTTACAACTAGAGAGTTCCATAAATGCACTCTAGGACTTGACATCAAGGTTTTTAATGTCCTCGCAATAGCAACGCCTGCATCATCCATATTTGACTGCAGCCACAATTTAAAATCATGATTACTACTACATAGTAAACAAAAACTTCAAGAAGGGCTTTAAGATACCTTTCTATCATCTCCTGAAATGAGAAAGTTGCGTCCTCCATGTGTCAATAATTCATCCAAATTTACTTCTTCGCGTTTTCTTTTATCTATGGCTTTCAATTCCTCATGTCTCTTCCTTGTGAAAGGAAATGCATCAGCACCATAATCCTCAATCCACTCAATCATGTTTTTGTCAACAGTTAATGCATCAGAACATAATGGAATGAATGATGGAATTCGATCAACCCGATATCTATCAATCAGTCTTCTATTCAATTTGGCATCAAATGGGACAGCTAGCCACGGCATACTCTTGATGTGTTCTTTAAATCCATCCTCGTCATGGTCAAAGGAAATGAAGATGATCTCTATATTTATCCCTCTCTTTCTCAGTGTTTCATAAAGATCAACAAGATGAGGAATGAAAAGTCTGCAAGGCCTACACCAGTGGGCAGAGAAAAATAGGCAGATGATTTTCCCATTGCAATCAGACAAGGGTACCTAATCTCATGATTCAAAGATGGAAAACATCAGCTAGTTTAACCAAGATCACAAAACTAAGCAAATCATGGAATTTGTTTTCTTAAGCCAGATTTTATCTTTATTTATTCGTTGGCGTCGCAACAGGGTCAGAACACACACACACATAATACAGAACGAGAATTCTCATGAAACTAAACTACAACATATAATTTTTTTTGAAGAAGTAATCTACAGTATATATTATATACCTTCCCTTCACAAGATAAAAGGAACTCAACACCTTCAGCTGCAAAAACCTTCAGAACATCAAATCTGTCAGCATAGTCAGCTTCAAAATTTAGCCCTGCCATAGGAGCCTCAGAAAACAGATGTACTCACTTCTTTACAAACTTTCTTGAAACCTAAATGATCAAGGATGAGCAAAATATGAGTTTGAAAAGAAACACCTAAAATTGATTATATAAATAACCTTATCCATAAAAACATAACCCTCACACCTCACACTTGTTGAATACTTTTGCAAGTAAAGATAGACCTAGAGACAAAAGCAATTCAGATTCTTGCAAGGGAATCTCTTACTTTTTCAAAAAAAAATATGACACAATCCTGCAAATTAAGATTGGAAGTAGAAATTAAAGTGGTGAAAGGTTGTACTATGTGACATGTGAATAAAGAATACAGAGAGTTTACGATGATCACGTAATATGGGAGGATATTCCTGTGTAAGAAGATGCTTCTGCCAAAGTGTTGCCTAGAAGCCTCTCCTAATGGCACATCATCACCGCCTTCTCTAAACCACACATACATACATCACTTGGTTGATTTGTATTATTTTTATATTATCACATCTTTCAATGGTTTTCTTAAGAAATATGGTTGATACATGTTCTGATTTTTAATTTTTTTTATGATCATATCTTAATAAGGTGACACTAATATAATACATATCTGCATGTGTAAAAAGGATTAGGTGGGACCAAGTGTAATCAGATGATGGTAGATTACAAAATGCTTAACTTGTGTGGGAGTGTGTGACTCAAGCAAGCATCACTTAAACAAAAACTAGATTATTGCTGCAATGAAAAACTAAAGCAATCTAAAATAGATACAAGTGCAGGTTGTGCTGCAAATTAGTGTTACTATTAGCAAGTGAATTGTTAATAGAATTTTTGAAGTGAAAAAATTACCTTGAAGATGCAGAGAGAAAGTGGAGGAAGAGGTTGAGTCTCCAAGAAGAAATGAGATGATGTTAGAACGGTGCGACAATTAACGCTTTTAATGTTTATATGACGTGGTAGGGTAGGAAGACTTTGTTCCTTATCCAATAAAATGTACTTTATTTATTTTAAAATATCATTTATATAAGTTACATAACCTGAAATTAATATTCATTTTGACAAAAATACCCATCTACTGACAACAAAATATACGCCATTGTGGATTTTTATCATACCATTTATGTTATTTTGGATTTTCTTCTTCAAACTTGAATTTTTTGGTTATTTGTTTTTTTCTTTATATGAAGAGCTTGGGCATATGCTTTCATTACTAAAAAGGATATGCTGACAGTATTTGGGCAGCTGCAAGTACGCGTATCTAACTCTTATTTTTGAATAAATATCTGATTCTATCATGTGAAAATCATTAGCTTAAATTAATAATATTTGTTTGTTTTATATTATTGTCATTTCATAATATCAACGAAACACTATAACAGTTAAACTTTATCTCATTAAGATAAGTTTGTTTTCAATTTTTAAGGGTAAAAAAGGATTGTAGATGTCGAAAATTTGATGTTACTATATTTAGATGGTTTAAAGGAGAATCGATTTTCTACCAAAAGAAAAAGAATTGATTTTGTTTATGGAGTTATTCCACTTGAGACTAAAATGTAACTTTTGGTTTTTACGATTCATTTTAACCTTAAATTTATCGTTAAATCCACTTTTATAATGTTTTCGTGAGCTTACAATGCATAATATATGCAAAGTTTGAAGTTCAAACCTTGACCATCACAAAAAAAAATCCACTTTTATAATAGACATCCAAATATAAATCACTATATATTCAACGAAAATGTATAGGCAGATAAGGAAAAATAAAATTGAAAAATTTAATAACAATTTTACTGCAAATAAAAATAATAATCGAGTTTAATAGTGGTAGACCAACATTCCTTCAAAAAAAATAGTGGTACACCGACATCTAATGAAAACCCGTTATTTTGCCACATAAACGCTTTCTATAACCACTTTATTAAAATAACTTTAACAAACTTGATTTTTATTGAACATCAATGTAAAACTAATTTACACTTTGTGCCATTTTCTAATTATCCTTAAAATAATTGTTTTTCAATCTATAGAAAAAGAATGGAGTGAGTAGCATTCTTTGATTTTTGAGTCTTGAGACATGCCATGAGATGAGGGGTTAAAAAGTTTCTTTTAGAGCATGAGGGCTTAAATATTTAGTTGTAGATAATACATGCTGATGCAAATAGGAATTGTTGTGATAAAATCTTGAATATAATAGCATAAAATGGACGGTACAAACCAGGATATGACTCCGTCCTTATCCACCACTACTAGCGCGTCTAGAAAATGAGTACAACATGACAATGACTCATTCTCAATTCCAATGGAATGATTTAGTTTCTCTTTCGGGAGGAAGCCCTGGTAAACATATCTTTGATGTTATGTGATTCTGTCTCCACTTTCATCTTCTTTGCTTGTCTACCCTTCTTCACAATTGTAGGCTTCTTATCATCACTCTGTTCCTGATAACATTAGCACTTGTTTTGAGCAAACAATTATGATCCAAATTCCAAAATAGCAAATTTCAGACCCATTCTTCTTGTGTCCAGTAAATTACCTGTGGTGCATTATACAAACCCAAATTACTTTCCTCAGCACTTGCTTGTGGTTTTCCTGTAACCTCAAGTACGTTTAACCTGCAAAAGCAAAATCTTCTTAATTCCAATCCAACCATGGTTATTCTTATAATTACAAGGAATATATAAGTAAAATGATCATAGAAGACATTCTCAAAGGCCATACTTAAGATGGTTACACAAAGGCTGCAACCAGTGCTCTTCATTTAAATACTCTGCTAATATTGAAACTGCATCAACCACTGCATCAGTAACATCAGTAGTTAAATGAATGAAAAAATTTGTGAGATGAAAAGACCAGATATGCACTAGTTTGAACAAAAGCATCGCCGATGCACCGTCTATATTTACAATCAAGGAATTGAGGAATGTTGCAAAGAAAATATGGGTGCTTCAAGTATTTTAGCTATCAATAAATAAGATAAATTCAACTATTCCATTTCCATTTTCAAAGTTAAACAACCAATTTAACATAATTATTGTTTCAATGCAATATACTGGGTAATATATTAGTCTCTGTCCAAAAGAATTTCAGCCTGCATTTACACAAAATGTATTCTAGACATCATTTTCACAAGTTGCAAGTATACCCCTCAACATCATTGTGCAAGTATACAGAATATAACTAAAGGCATTAATCTGAGAGCATATGCACAAGTACACACTTCCACGATCCATTTATAACTATTTTCATTTTCCTTATACAAATATATCTGTCTTCTCAATTTAACCTCAAATAGAATAAAATTATCCAAAAGCTAGTAGAACAAAATGGTAATAGAAAATTTACTTGTGTCTTTCTCTGATTGAGCAGCATAGTTTTTGTCCAACTTCGGTAGTGTCTGTTTTAGCTGACAAACCTAAAATACGAGAAATCGAAATTAAAAACATCAATAACAATGAATTTTTTTTTGGAGCAACAAACAAGGGGATGGTCTAAAAGCATATACGGAAGACAAAAAGTAAGCTACAATGTAAACTCCCTATAAATCAAGCTTTATGACAGGAATGACGTAAGGTCTATGGTATGATGATGATGATGATGGAATTACTAGGCAAATGCAATTATACTGTGTATGCTAGTTTTAGGGGGATTCAAAGTTATGCAAACTAAATAATAATAATAATAATAATAATAATAATAAAGAAAATACAAGGAGATATAGACAAACCTTATAGTACAACCAACGCAGAACCTTGGCATCATCGAGTCTAAAGAATTTTAAGGATCCAACTTCTGCATATGCACAAGGATAGAAGAGAACAGATTTAAAATCACCACACTAACATTCAATTTCCGTAACTAAAGATAAAATATGATCTCATGACAGTAGAAGTCAAATCTTACAGACAGAATTGCTGCAACATTAGAGAGGGAATCTATCCTATCCCCTAACATAGAACTACCGATACAGAGCCGGAAGAATTAAGAAAAACATTAACAACGAGGTCACCATACTTGGCACTCAACCAGAATAAAAGACATAAAGCCAACCATGGACTTCTCATTTTCTTTCTTCAATATCTGCCCATTAAACTACCGAAATTGTACGCATGGCCAAAGTCCAAACTGAAGTTGTAAGTAGAAGGTATACAAGATACAAGAATACTACCTTTGACTTCACAAACTACTTGCATACAGTTCTCAACAAGGGACATTAACTGCTGATAGCCTGGATACCCATCAATAAACAAGATCTCGTCCAATTGCCTGAATTTACCAAGATCATCGCCTTTCTGCATGCATTTTAAACAACCAGTGATATGTAATTATGCATGATACAATTTTTTCGGGGTCGGGACATACAATTTACACCTAATTAATCCTTCACAAAACTCAAAAGTAGAGGTTTAGCAGACCTCATAGATAAGGCATATCTTTGACTATGTGTGGGTTCCTTTGTCATTATAAACTTATAGCTATTACTATTAGGGTCTGTTTGGATTAACTTATTTGAGCTTATATACTAGCATAAGTACTTGTGAAACTGTTTGGTAGAGCTTATGAAGATAGCTTATGTGAAAGAAAATTGACTTTATTTTATCTTTTGTAACGAAATAACTTATATACATGAACACTTACAAGATAAGTGTTATGCTAACAGCACTGAATATCAGATGTGCAATTAAAACCTTGTTTGCTTTATCAGCTACAATTGACGGATGAATAACTCAAATGGGAAAGAACAGGAAAAATAAATGACTACTGTCTTGCAATTTCCAAACAAAAATTACCTTCATCCTTGCTTCCTCAAATAAGGGCAACATGATGAAAACGGGATCAACAGGTGTGGATAAATGCAGTCGACCATCTGTTAAAGAAGAAAACATAGTGATGATAAAAATGAGAAGAATATATGCAAAAATCATTGTTTCACTAAAGTTTGTTCACAAGTGAAAGACCTAGAAAACATAACAAGAGGAATCATCATGCTTTCATCCAGAGAAAGATAAGAAACAATATTTATTTTTCAAAGTGTTGGTTAGAATTACAAGAACAAAGGATAAGATGAGCATGAACAGAGACGTTATTTCAAAGAAAAGCATAAGCTAATGATTTCATCAAACATGAGGTTGATGATAAAAATAGTGTACCTTGGTACAATTAAAACATAAAGTGGAATTGAAAATGCATGCATTGCATTGCATCTTAGATAATCAAACATTTACCTTCACTTGTATAATCTCCCAAAAACCAAGATCCGTACAAGTTCTTAAACCATTGAAATTCTTGAAGCACCCCATTCACATAGAGATATTGTGTTGCATTTCCTGCCAAACAAATGATAACGTATGTAAAGGAGCCAAGAGAAGAGAAAGCGTGATAAAGGTCGGAAAGCTCAATGAGGACCAATTCCACAAGAAAAATTAATAGCAAAGTACTACGAGTTACAACAATGTTAACAGAACAATATCAAGTTTTAATGAACACGTTAAGTAATAAAGATAAGAAAATTAGAATAAGGACATGATTGGGCTTGTTTACCGGTATAAGCACTTATGAAACTCTTTGGCAGAGCTTATGAAAACAGCTTTTGATATATCAATAAGTTGTTTTCTGTTTTTTTCTTTCATAAGCCAACCATTATAGCTTAAGAAAACAGCTTAGAACTTGTATGAAAACATAATGACTTTATTTTGGCTTTTATTCTATAGATATTTATACATGAGCACTTTTTTTTTCTCTTTCTAATACATAAGCACTTATATGATAAGAGTTAAGTTATTCAGCGCTTAATTAAGATGCTAATCCAAACCGAACATAAATCAAGTGTTCTGCTGAAAAAAAACATGATTATTAATAACGGTGGAATATGATTTCAGTTACCAGATTTGGGATTTCGGAGCAATATCATACGTCCCAAAGCATTTCCATTTACACCAAGATCTGCAGTTGCAAGAAGAATACAATTTTGAAAAATGAACAGCAGCAACACATTACTGTAAATTAAAAAAATAAATAAAAAAAAATGAAAGAGTATTATTACCAGGGGCAACGAGAACCCGGGATTCCTGAACACCTTCCCACCAACTCATAGATAGGCTTATTACCAACTGTGACCAGTGGCGTATCCAGGACCTGAGTCAGGGTGAAAACTATTTAACATCAATTAATAAGGTTCGCTCAGACATTTTAACAAGCATGTAATATACGAATGAGATAAACATTCAAATTTGAATCAAAAAAAAATGGCTAAACCACCGTGAAACAGTGAGTCAGCAACGGCGAATACGGTGAAAGTGAATGACACTGCCCAAACCACCGTCAACTCCGCCTCTGCTCGTAACTGTGAAGAAGAGAAAGAAAGAAAAAAGCGCCAAGATAAAAAAAAGGTGCGCGCGCCAATTTCAGGGCCGGTTCAATCGCTATCCACATTCTTATTTTTAATTTTAATATCAAGTTTTTTTTATAGAATTTTAATTTTAAAGTTATTATGTTTTTTACCCTCCACAAATCCTCGGCTCATCTTGTTTCAAAAAAAAAAATCCTCGGCGTAACTGTGAAAATATCAAAAAATTTAAATTTTAAACCGTTTTTTTTTTTGAGGTAAAAATTTTAAATCACAACTCCTTTCCTTCATTTGTGTATTTGTATGCATGGATTTCTAATGATAATTGTGATTTCGTTTATTTTATTTAAAAAAAGTTGTTATCACTTTGTCTAATTGTAAGTTTTTTTTTAGATTTTTTTTGTCCTTTTTTATCGACTCTTTTTTTGATATTTTCAATTACATTAATTAGTTATTTACCAACATACTCGTATTTATTTTATATATCTTTCTTCAATCAATATAAATGTTGAAAATAGAAATTAACTCTCTCTTAAAAAATACTCCACTCATAATTGTAAAAGCGATACTCTCTTTGGTCGTAATTATAAACAACTTTTTGTTTTTTATATTCATTCAATAAATTATGTATGTAGATTATAAATCAAGTAATTTTGCCAACTTTCTTAATGTTACGAGCAACTTTCTTAATTCTCTAATTTTGTCAAAAGAGTCATATATTTAGAGACAAATGTAGTATTATTTTAAGGAAAGATTATTACGTTGTGTGTTTGTTTAAATGAAAAAAATGTGACTCTGAAAAACAGCACACAATTTATGACCTTGTATCTCGACATCATGTACTATTGAATGTTGACATTGAGGCAAGAGAAAAAGATAATTTTTTGCCTACTCATAAGCAAAATTGACTTTTTAGATTCATTCATCTAGTGATGTATGTGGTCCATATTATGAATCAGTTATATCATTAAATAAATAAACTTAAAAAGTAAATTTGTTTATATTTATAAACGGAGAGAGTATTTGAACTTGTCTATTTAATACTTGTCTAATAAAATTCTAACACGTCATTAGTCATTACCCCCATTTCATTTATAAATAAAGTTTCATTTTTTTATTTCATCAAACAATCAATTTATCTGATTCATAATATTAATCGGATACATTATTTATACAATAAACTTAAGATATCATTTGTTTTCATTTATAAATGTTAACTAGAGGATATTTGTTATGATGTTTTAGAATCTAGCAAAATAGAGCAATATGACGATGAGATCTAATTGGATGGTATGTAAAAATAAAATGATATTGTCAACGTATAGTCCTTAAATCTAAATTTAGTGTGATTTTTTTAAAAAAACAATTAATGATTATGATTATATATAAAGAAAATATGAATATCTTTTACACCAAATAATCAGAATAAATATAAATTTTTTATTTCATTTACATTAGACTTTATTTTAATTTAGTTTTATTTACAATAATAACATCAATTTATTTTTAATCTTGTTTGTCTCTCTTTTACTCCCCCTTCCCCCTCCTATTTTTCGCTTTGTATTTACCTTTTTTTACATAGTCGGAGACTTGGAATGTATTATTGCATTTGTTATGATGATCCTTTTGGATGCCTTAATAAAAAAAATAAAAATTAAGAGGCTTTGTGTGGAAGGGACGAGTAACTTCCCAGTTAATCACGAGGAAATAATAGAAAGAGTCTTCTTAAATTAAACTAGCTTTCCATCTTCCTAGTTATAGCTGGATTGATGTGACGAGGAGTGGTTTATATAGCTTAAAGTTGAACATAGAACTAGGAATTAAATGCCAAAAAATCTGACGAGTCTTATGGTTTTAGGGCCGCTTGTTTTGGATTTTTTTTTAGATAAAAATCACTTTTTTAATTTTTGTTGTGTTTGTTTTAGATTTTAAAAAAAATGTTTTGTTAAAAAAATATTTTTAACCTCAAAATGAAAATTTATTTCAAGTAGTTTTTTTTTTAGGGAATTTCAAGTAGCTTTTTCAAATTTTATTTTTTTCTAGATGTAAGAAACTCAAGTTTAAGGGTTTCAAATCTTAAAAAAATAATTTTTATGATAGTAAACAAATAGAAATAGTTTTAGATTTTTTAAAAATCTCTAGATTATTTTAACTCAAAATCTATTTTTTTAAAGCTGAAACAAATGCACCTTTAATGTTGTTTCGCACAGACTTTTATAGGTTACTATCACTATTTTTTCTAGAGAAAAACTAATTTATGTCTTCAAGGACGCATGTTAAGAAAACCAAATATAGAAAAATAGTATTGGAAATCGTACATTTAATATATAAAAAATACTTCCTCCGTCCCAAAATGTATGACGTTTTGGGCATTTCACACATATTAAGAAATGCAATTAATATTGTGTGGAAAAAAGATATTATAAATTATTTTACAAAATTGTCCTTACTAAATAATATGGGAAAGATAAATGAAAGAATTGAAAGAAGAGAGAGTAATAAATAGTTAAGGTTATAATAGGAAAAGTAACATTAATGTTGCATTGGTATTGTAAAGCGACATATAATTTGGGACAAATTTTTTCTCTAAAGCGACATACAATTTTGGACGGAGGGAGTATAAATGTTTATTTTCTCAATGCAATATTTATTTTTCATTTCCTTTTTCAGTTCTTAACTTGTGTCATTATGAAACAAGTTAGCATGATTTTTTTCTAATACTATAGACATAGTGATTTTTTGTAGGATTAAATATATTTTTATTCTTATAAATATGTCAATTTTTCATTTTAGTCCCTCTAATTTTATTTTCAACTTTTAATATTTCAAAAGTTTTAGACACTTTTAAAACAAAGGGAGTAATAAACAAATTAGAGAGTGAAAATCTCATCATTTACACGAAACAACTTTTTATCTTAAGGACAAGTTTTCTAAAATATTAAAATAGTGTTTTTTTTATCTCTAGCAAACAACATATAAGACAAGACAATTATTCAATATCATAAAATTTGTCATGAATTGTTCGATCATATGTGTTGTGGTTTGTCTAACAATTAACTTTTAGTAAATCAAAAGTACCTCGATCATATGTGCTGTGGTTTGTCTAGCAATTAACTGTGTAAAAATAAGGATATAAAAAAGTACCAATTATCTCAAAAGAGACTTCAAAAATTTCATAACAAATGTTTTTTAGTCGGAAAATAATTTGTCTTAACAACAATTATTATATTTTGTCAAAAAACATAAAGATAGATCAATTTAATTTTTTTAATTTTTTTTGAAGAACTTAATTTATTTATATTAAATAAAGAAGAAATTCATAATAAAGTCACTGTAATTAGATGAAAAGTCACTATAATTAGATGAGGGCCGCAAAAATTGGCTATGTAGTATTTTTTCCCTGCGAGCTTTTTATCTCTGGATTTTTCAGTCAAATATTTTAGTGAGTTAGATGTATTTTTTTTTAGAAGGATAGCGAGTTTGATGTTGAATGCCTAGCTTATTCTGATTTGGATTTTGATCTAATAACTCTAATACTATTGTGTATTTTTTATTTGATAATATTATTTATAAAGTGTCGTAAATGATATTTTTTTAGTGAGTTAGATGTTTTTATTTTAGAAGGATGGTGAGTTAGATGTTTTTTTTTTTTTTGAAAGAGGTGAGTTAGATGTTGAATGCCTCGGTTATTCTGATTTGGGTTTTGATCTTCTTCTTTTTTGTGGCCAGAGTTTGAACCTCAAATCTTACATATATTATGTATTGTTCCTATCAATTGATTAAGGCCACAAATACATTGGATTTTGATCTAATAACTCTAATGCTATTGTATATTTTTTATTTAATAATCTTATTTCTAAAGTGTCGTAAATGATATTTTTTTAGTGAGTCAGATGTTTTTATTTTAGAAGGATAGTGAGTTAGATGTTGAATGCCTCAATTATTCTTATTTGGATTTTGATCTAATAACTCTAATACTATTGTATATTTTTTATTTCATAATATTATTTCTAAAGTGTCGTAAATGATAAGTAGCGGCGATCAAAAGATACTAACTTAAGACGTCTTGATCCATTATGTGATGTTTTTGCTCTGTTTTATTTTTTAAAAAAAGGTTTGTAAAAAAAAAAAACTACAAGCCCACAAAGGAAATAGATCCTCGCATGCATTTATTGTTCAACCATCGTTCATGTGTTTCATTCAACAGTTGAGAATTCATAACAAATAAATAAATAAAAAACAACACTTTTGAAAAGAGAGAAAAACATAGATGAGTGGTTGAGTTGAGATGATGGTAGGACAGACAACAGCAGAGAAAATGCAGGAGATAATCCAGATCCGTCCACAAGTGTGCCATTGCGTCATTTTTATAATAAAATTATGTATAGATGTACACATCACCTAGTGATGGATTTTTTTTTTTTTTTTTATTTTGCTGAGAAATTTCTTTTTATTTATAAAATCTACTTTTTTTTTTGTGGTGGCCGAGATTTAAACGTCAGACCTTGCATGTATTATGCATTGTCCCTACCAACTGAGCTAATCTCACAATGACTTATAAAATCTAATTGATTACTAATTTTAATTATAACTACTATTTTTAATTTTCTTTTTTTTGAAGAAGCCAAAATGAAATATAACTAATCAAAAGTGGTTCATCTAGCACAAGGTGTGCCAAGAAGAACCACCTACAAGAAATACAATGTTATGAGTCTGTTGCCATAAAGCTCAACGAAAGAAAAATACCAACAAACTACTCCCTAATACCCATACATAATAAAGGGTTCCGCCACCAGTCATTGTAACTGAAAGTAGTAGAGAGCAATTTAACTTTTAACCAAGAAAAAGACATAAACTTGACGTAATCTAATAACTTGATCGAATCATGAGCTTTGTTCTTAAAAATCTTGTTGTTTCGTTCCTTCCAAATGACCCAAACAGTAGAGTGCCAAATCACTTGAGGTAACTGTGTGTATATCGCGGTAAACCCGCCAAATGACCAAAGTGATAGAAATGATCAGTAACCAAGTCGGGAGATATGAAAGAGATACCAACCCACGTATAAATAAGATGCCACAAGCTGCCAAAGGTGTCACACCGCAAAATGAAATGAATCGCCGTCTCCGGGCTGCCACAACCTCCAACACAACCGTTGTCATCCTGATGAAGAACCATCTTGCGAATCAAATTGTCTTTTGTTGGCAATCTGTTTCGAAGGAGTCGCCAAACGAACACTGATACCTTTAGTGGAACGTGCTTCAACCACACCATGTCAGAAATGCCCCGCTCCACGGACGAATCGGATGACGTGAGATACTGATAAGTCCCTTTGACAGAGTAATCATTGATAGGATCAAGACCCCATCGCCACCTGTCAAAAATAGTGTCCTGCAAAACAATACCAGACAGCAAAGTTGTAATGCCCTATTTATTATTTAATTATTTTTGGCTGAGTTTAGAGTCTTTTATATGACTTATGTGATTTACGTTGATTTATGACGTGTTGTGGTGTATTATATTTTATTAAGTGACTTTATATTATATTTTTTTAGTAGAATATGTTGGAATATTAGAATAAATATATTTGGAGGGCTGGTTTGGATTTAGTTAGAAAATACGTGGATTTAGTTGAAAAATATGTTGTCGGTGTGAGATATAAAAGCTAAGAGACAGCCACAAATTAGGTTTAGAAGCTTTTGGGAGAAAAGAGGAGAACCAAGAGAAGAGGAGAGCCAAGAGAAGAAAGAACCGGTAGAGTCTTGCAATCACCAA
>Ga0228710_1005495_pt1 | contig 19650 bp, 15 predicted proteins | sample MedpolnodulmetaG_FD_177995 | JGI IMG/M metagenome (GOLD analysis project Ga0228710, IMG submission 177995) | Root nodule microbial communities from Medicago polymorpha collected in Santa Monica, California, United States - pink nodules | ecosystem: Host-associated > Plants > Roots > Nodule... | reverse complement strand
TGCAAAACTTAGGGGGCTGTTTTGTAGTTTTTTTTTCTTAGGGGGCCAAAATCGCAACTTTGGAAAAGTTAGGGGGCTAAAACTGCAATTAAGCCTAGAAATTAATTAAGGAAAAAAAATGTAATTTAGTCTTTATTTATTTATTGACAAGGAAAGTAAATAAGAAATTAAAATACCTGAAACATTTGCCCGTTACATACATTCATCATCATACACACACACTTTCTATTTCATCTCACTCGAAGAATAGAAGAATTTTCTCACGAATCACACACTCTCTGAGATTCATCGTGCACAAAAAGGACCTTTCAAACCCTAAATCTCAACAACAATCGTTACAATGCCAGTTTCAACTCGATCTCACACAAAAAACGCTCCAATTCCACAACAACAACAACAACAACCACATCAATGTTTAAAGGAGAAATTGAAAGCACTAACACTCTTATACGAGCAACAAAATCTCAAGAACCGTTCTTTCAATCCTCCAAAACAAGAAGAGAATCATAATGAAAACAATGTCGTTGCGAAGAAGAAGAAGAAGCTTTCGTTGGTTGATGAGAATAGGATAAGGGTGTTTGTGAGAGTGAGGCCAATTGCGAAGAAAGAAGCGGGTTCGAGATGTTGTGTGAGGATTGTGAATCGTTGTGAAGTTTATTTGACGGAATTTGCTGCTCAGGATGATTACTTGAGGTTGAAGCGGGTTCGGGGTCGGCATTTTACGTTTGATGCTTGTTTTTCTGATTCAGCTACGCAGCAGGAAGTTTATTCTACCTCGTGAGTTTGCTACATTCATAATTTACCTAATTTTGTATCTCTTACAAAGATAGTATAGTATCATTAAATTAAATGTATGCAATGTTTGATTATTTTTTAATTGAGATGTTTGATATGGAAACTTTTATTTGTAAGATATCAAAGTAGGGTCTGTTTGAATTGACTTATTTGGGTTTATCTACTGACATAAGATTAGTAAGATTGTTCTCGAGAACTTATGAAAACAGCTTATGACAATTTCGCAAGCTTTTTTCGTCTCATTTTCGTAAGTTCTCAAATACAGCTTATAAGGTATACAAAAACAATTTAACTTTATTTTACCTTTTTCTATGAAAATAGCTTCAGTAAGCTTATGCATAAGCGCTTATCTTTCTAATCGCTTGTGCTATAAGCTCCAAATAAGCTGTTTATTCAAACTGGCCCTAAGTGTTAGGAGTCCCACAACGAGTTTAAAAATACTTACTGCATTACTTAAGCCGTGAGGCACTCCTGCCTAATGCTCTAGTCGTTTGGGTTGGGCTCTCCTCATGTGCTTAAGTCCTAACATTTGGGTTGGATTAAGGTGCTTTATCGAATACCAATAGGTGAGTGAAAGCCTCCGTGGACTCTTATAGGGCGTGGCAATTTTAGGAGTCCCACATCGAGTAGTTAAAAGTGCTCAATGTGGTACTTAAGCCATGAGACTCTTTCACCGAATGGACTAGTGTGTTGGGTTGGACTCTCCGTATATGATTGATATGGTGATAGGACACCTAGGCATATTCTTGAAGGAAGTGGGACCATGTGAGAGACATTGAATTGACTAGTGAGGTCCCATTCAGGGAATTCGGTTACAGGGTTTACTATATGAAGGAGTGAGGCTGGGTAGTGATGTTGATTCTGAAAGTTTGTGGCAGGAGGATTTCTCTCTGGTTTAGGAGCTTTTGCTCTGGATTAGGAGTATTGACTCTGGTTTATTTTCTGCACTTTTCTTTATTTTCTTATGGTAAAGCATAAACTAGTTTTTATAGGTACATTTACATCATAATGTTACTACTTAAAAACTTGGTTTTCTTGTAGGAGTATAGTTAAATATGATTTAACAGCAGTATAAAACTTATTCCTATCGTAGGTTTAGGGTTATTTAACTCAATCTCATATTTGTTGAGACTCAATCTCAATCTCGTAGCACACTCAGATTTTACGTGATTCGGCACCTATGTCCATAGGAACACCTCAACATAATTTATTCAATTCTCAGATAATTACAATAGTATAACCCACCCCTAGATATGTATCACACTACAATACTCCATTCAAGAGTTAAAAGGAATGATAACACCCACGTAGTCACATCTCACACACTAAGTGATCACCAACACCCTCTATAGGACATGTTTGGGGATACCTGCATGATCACCCAAGGATGAGGATGTCTCAAGTCTTCACAAGTCCTCCTATTTATAGAATAGGGAAGTAGTGTCAGTTCATGGATATAACTTAGTGGACAATAATCATCTCACATTCCCATGTAGCTTCTCTTCATTTCTCCAAGAATCGTGATACATCCCTTCATCTCTTGAAATGTATCTCTTAAATTTCCACCTATTTGCATTTATCTGTAAATTTTAATTGATTTCCCAACACTTTCAAAATTGTGTATTTGTTATATTGTTGCAACTCTGCTTGTTTTGGGTTCAGTGTGTTTGTAGTTTCTCTTCTATTAGTATGAGAAGGCTTGTTTTGACAATTGCTGCATCTGAATGCATTCAAAATCTTATGGCTCAATAAGTCCTTTATGTTTGATTTGATGCTGGGAGGTACATTGACTTTGCTTTTTCAGAACCTCAGAACTTGTGGAAGCAGTTCTGCAAGGGAAGAATGGGACAGTTTTCTGTTATGGCGCCACCGGAGCTGGAAAAACTTACACAATGCTTGGTACAGTGGCAAGCCCGGGAGTGATGGTGTTGGCAATTAAGGATCTCTTCAGTAAAATCAGGACGAGAAGTTGTGATGGGAACCATGTTGTTCATCTGTCCTATCTTGAGGTTTATAATGAAACTGTAAGAGATTTGATTTCACCTGGAAGACCTTTGGTTTTGAGAGAAGATAAACAGGTTCACTTTCTTATCTTAATAGCAATTTTTTATTTAAAAACTAGCAATCTTCAAGAGACATGCTTGATGCCATTGCATAGATACAACTCAATCTGCAAACATATGATATTTTGATAAGCATTCTGAGTTTATGCACTGTTTATAGATTGTGGACTGCATCACATGTGCGGACACTGCAACCCCACCAAGCTTTAATTAAATTATAAACTGCATCGTTTTTCATTAGTCCACAACAACTGCAATTCATCCACTACTCCTACAATAACTCAACATGTGCAATTTAAAACCTCTAGCTTATGTTTATTAGGTTTTTATATTGGAAGGTAATATAGACTTAGAGTCTATCCATTGGGCCACCCACCATTTATATTCACGAACCAAACCCAATAGTGTTGGGCGTGAGGGAGTCTATTGCAAAAAAACCAAGTCCCGCATTGAATAGAGATAATGCCTGAAATGAGGTGGCACTCCCACGTTACAAGTCGGTGTTGTAAGGATGAGTTAGGTTCAATATAAAAACCTAATAATGTTTACTTGTATATATTTATACAGGCCATCTATACCTGGTGTAAGGATTTCATTTTTCTTACAGGGCATGAATACTTAACTCATTAGCCTTAATAAACAAGGCTGTAGTTTACTTCATATACCTGTTTATTCATATTATTTCAATTCTTCACCTATTAGGTGAAACACCTTGAGAAAATTTGGTGAAACACCTTGAGAAAGTATGCAGTAAGCACCAGACACCTCTAGAATTTGTTGGTTGTGAAAAGATCGGTTGCTCAATAAATTCTCTTGTTTTCATTGCATCCCATTTGATCACTTTCTGATTGTACATTGTCTAACTATATTATAGGGGATTGTGGCAGCAGGTCTTACACAATACAGAGCCTATTCAACTGATGAAGTAATATTCTGAACCATTCTAGTACATTGGAAGTTTAGATTTCTGTTTGAACCCTAAGATACTTTTTTGTTTTACTTTGCTCCTGCTGCTGCAGGTGATGGCATTACTTCAGCAAGGGAATCGTAACAGAACTACAGAACCAACTCGTGCAAATGAAACATCTTCACGTTCCCATGCTGTTTTGCAGGTGCATTTTTTAAGGTTGTTTCCGGAAAATAATGCCAAAACCTTTATATGCTGTGATTATGACATGCACTTAACTTATTTGTTACATTTAGGTTATGGTCGAATACCGAGTTAGAGATGCTGCAATGAATATTGTTCACAGAGTGGGCAAGCTCTCATTGATTGATCTTGCAGGGTCCGAGAGAGCCCTTGCCACAGATCAAAGAACACTTAGATCTCTTGAGGGTGCCAACATTAACCGGTCACTTCTTGCACTAAGCAGCTGCATCAATGCTCTTGTAGAGGGCAAGAAACACATTCCATACCGAAATTCAAAACTTACTCAGCTCCTCAAAGATTCACTAGGAGGAACTTGCAACACTGTTATGATTGCTAACATAAGCCCGAGTAACCTCTCATTTGGTGAAACCCAAAACACCCTTCATTGGGCTGATAGAGCCAAGGAGATTCGAACAAAGGTTGATTCCTCAAACCATTTCAAGCTTTCAATGACACAATAATATGAGTATTTTTTAATGTTGTCATAAATCGTCATGCATATTAATTTTTGGTTTTCTTGAATGATATCAAGCATTTTTCTTACACTTTGTTGCTTTTGCTGGTATGTTAACATTTTTGTTTTATTGAATTTTTCGTTTGGTGTCAAATAAATCACAAACCAATAAGTGTACAAGGTACTCACTGTGGTGATGTTGAATAGTGAAACTGAAATCTGTTGTTCATTGATGCAGGCATCTGATGCATACGAGGATCTATTACCGGTACCTGAAACAGAAATAGACCAGGTCAAGCTGGTACTAGAGCTGCAAAAGGAGAATCGTGAATTGCGAATGCAGCTAGCGCGCATGCAACAACAACTTCTGAAACTCCAAGCACAGTCCTTGGCAGCATATTCTTCCCCGACTCCACCATCAGGTTCATCTTTTCTTTCCACTCCTCCAAGTTCGGTTCAACCAAATGAAAAACGAAGGACTAGACCCTCATTCTTAACTGCAACTTATCTCACTCCGGAGACCAAGAACAAGGGAGATGAGATAGCATTCACTGTAAGAACACTTTATCAAAAAGTCAAAACTCTGGAGTCAGAGATAGAAAGAATGAAAAAGGATCATAGTTTGCAGATAGAGCAGAAAGATAATATTATTCGCGATCTTTCACAAAAGAGTGGGAAAAAAGTGGCAGCAGCAGGGGAAGTGGGAAATAGAGTGGTAACTAGGTCTAGCATACGACCAAAGGATGAAAACATAGGTGAGTTAAAGAGTCCAAGTCATCGTTTTCAATCACCACTACCAAAGGCCAAGAAACGAAGCTTTTGGGACATAACTGCTGCTAACAGCCCATCAGTTGCTGCATTAAATGGGAGAAAAACTAGAAGTCATGTCACTTCTGAACCTACTGCACATCCATCCATGCTTCTTCAGGTTCGTTGTTTCTTCTCTCCCAACCACTATAACTCAGACGTGTCTTAGTCACTACTCACTAATACTTCTCGGACACGCCTTAGACACTTGTCTAACACCCCTTGACAATGTCCAAAAACTATATACTTTTCAGCTTGAGTGCTTCTCAGACATGGCTTGGACACGAGCCAAGAGAATGAGGAGACACCTACTCTGACAGAACACTTCTTGGTCACTCTCAAAAAATTTATAAAAAAAGTCACCTTAGATTATATGTCTTAAATTAATTTCTTTTAAGTAATATAATCAATTAAAATATATGAAGCACATAACCTTTATTCATTGAAACATGAAGTCGTATGTATATCTTATTCTTTTAAGGCTCATCATCCTTAGACTTAATTAGTTTCTTTAGAGACATGATTCATCATATTTTCAGATTATTTTTATAAGGACTTCATTGCAAAATGATCCATTGGTTCTGGTATACTATTTTTTATAGGATCATTATCATGTTAAAATTGTATCTCATCTTCAGATTATTTTCGAAAGATTTTGTTTGAAAATATACTTATTAACTTTGTATTTAGAAAGTGAATACATATTACTTTTAACTTTAATTTTGTTATGTTAATCACACATACACACTTATGTGTATGTGTTGTATCTTAGTGTCCTATATTTAGACATTAACTGTGCTACAATATCTGTATCTGTGCCGTGTCCAATCCCCGTGATTGAGTCGGTGCTTCATAGCTCCCAACTCCGTTCACCTTTTTTACTTGCATATATGATTATAAACATCAGAATATAATAAATGTTTTTTCGAGGTTGTAAGGTCCAATGGAGAGATGATGGTTCTTAATTGCATTGCATTGCATTGTTGAAATCCTTTTTACCATGTTTAAAACATCATGTGCCTCTCATTCGCCACAATGAGAGAGCATTATAGCATAACAGTTTTTTTTTCCTTATGTGATTGATCCAACTTGCTTGGTCCTGGGGCATCATGTTTTTGCACAACCTTACATGTTTGTTACATTTTTCAGCCAGGGTTTGCTCGTCAAAAGGGAATCATTTGGAAGTGATCTAGAAGAAGCTCAAGGACAGAATAGAACAAATATGACAGAAGGTCTGGTATTTTTTAAGACCTTGGCTGTGGCACAAAATGAATTAGATCATTGTCACTTCCATCTTCAAGTGTCTGCTTGTGTAAATGAGTAATACAATGATAGGTTCTTTAGGCTTAGTTAGCAGCAGGACTGGAGGGCTCTCTTTTACAAGCTTTATTCACAGATGTAGATTTCATGCAGTCAAAATCTATCGCATTTGGCACATGTGGCCGTTTGATGAAGTCAGACCACCGTGCAGGATTATGATTTTGATTTTTTTTTTTTTAAATCTAGAATGCCTGCATGTCATTTTGACTGTATACAATACAATTCCTTCATTCACCACCTCCCACCACTATATTTTGAGGTATTGAAGCTATTGGAGAAAAGTCCAAAATGGTTATTATTATCAGTATATCTGTACGTTAATTTTTTTTTTATTGGATATGAGTTGGTGTACTGTCATTCCAGCTCACCAATTTCATTATCCTTTTAACCAACTTCTATGTTAATCAGTGATTCAACGAATTGTTTATGGTATCAACTTAATAACATTTAAGTGAAGTACACATTTAAATGGAAGATATAATATTGTTATCAGCTTAATCAATTCACTATATAGAAACTAATGCAATATATAATATTGTTATTATAAATAAAGGTGTACCAATGAGATTGAAACTAGAGAAGACACTAAATTTTCATAATATCGCTATCCGAAGTTTAAAATGGAAGATAAAAGCCAAATGAATGTAGCAAGTGTAAAACATTTTGAGAAAATATATCTTGACACAAATTTGACAATGAAGCTATATTATTCTCATACTTTTTTTTATTTTTTTTTTATAATTTTTTTTTTACTTTCTTCTCTTTTTTCCATTCAAGTCAATGTTTATATTAGATGTATATACCACGTCCATATATGATGTCTAAATTTTGTGTTAAAACATCACTCTTCAAACATTTTACATCTAGTACATTTCCAACTTGCAACTTTACAATAAGAACGAGTATCGTTATTGAGTAAACCCCCAATTTACTATCTTAGTTCCCAAAGAACATCTAAAAACAATAAAAAAGCAGCAACGTTTTGTAAGTGGTCCGATTTTGTGTTCTATTTATAAGTAGTCTTTACAGTATATAAAAATGTCTTACTAATATTTCAGCATTTAATAATTTAGCCAAGACTTGTAGAGAAAATGAGTACAAATTACTTATTATTATTTTAGAACTAAGTAGAAGCAGAAGAATACTTTAGAAATTAAATTAGAGTTTTACTCTTGATTATTGGAATCACTTTCTCAAATGTTAGAGCCAAAATATCAAAGACTAACTAAAAACTAGAATTCTTAACTGAATTAACAATAGATTACAACTCATACAACTAATAATCTCAGTAACTTAATTACTGAATGCATAATACCGCTTTCTCAAATATTTGCTCTCAAACTTTCATTAGAAATATCTAGTAAACGGTAAAATAAATCGGGAGTTACAATCCAATTCAAAAAACACTCATTAAGCCGTAACTTCTATGGAGTTTGTTCGATCAAATTACGATTAGATAAATCCGAAAGACTTTTAAGCAATTTACATGACGCATAAAGCAATTCTCCAATTGCTATGGCCCAAATATATTAAGCACTAAGCCCAAATTAAATTAAATATTTGAAGTGATGAGTCATGCTTTCTAGAAAGATCTAGATAAATCTTTAAGATAATGAGCATGCCAATATCTAACTTGTATAAATAATACATTAATGAATGTAATAATAATTAGAGAAATGCTAACAACACATATTCTAAGACACACTTTTCAACACACTCTATTTGATTTTTTCAACACACTCTATTTGATTGGTTAAAATTCATATGAGACCCATCAAATATATGAGACCCACATGATTTGGTGAGACCCATGTGACTTTTAACCAATCAAAGAAAGTGTGTTGAAAAATGTGTGTTATAATGTGTGTCGCTAACCTTCCTCCGATAATTATCCATGCATCTTTGAAAAGAAATTGACTCACTCATACAAGTTACAATGCCACATAGTTTCAGCGTTGAAGTCAAATTCAAGGTACCTAAGTTTTCCTTTTCCGATATCAAGGAAATGGCCTCCAACTCCGTTGTTGCGGCAAAGAAGCTCTTCCGCCGCTCCAGCAACGCTGCGTGGGTCGGTGGAATCAGTTTCATGGTGCTTGTTCTTCCCCTCCTCATGGCCTTAGATCGTGAAGAGAAGATGATGAATCAGCTCGAGTCTCAAGTCTCAACAACAACAACAACCAACATTTAGGGAAGAAGATCGTGAATCAGCTCGTGTTCTTGATTTCTTCTATCAAATTTCATCGCTGTTAAGATTTTAGGTTTTAGTATTTTACCACGGAAATGCAATAGGTTGCATGTTATCATCAATGAAATAGATGAATTGTTGGTTCGTTTCTGTTTTCCCCTATTACCTGTTTGATGAAATGTTTGCTTCTATATCATTTTGTTTTTTTTATTTTTTATTTTCGGTTGTTATATTAAGGAAAGTGATTTATGCACTAATTTTTTGTTTATGGGTGTTGCTCAAATTGGTCTATGGTTACATGAACAACTTAATTAAACATTTATCATTTAATTGTTCATTTATAATTTATAAGCTATGTTTATAATAAAAGATAAAATGAATCCATTATCGATTTTGATTTGACCATAGTTTTAACTTTTAAGGACTGGACTAATATACTGTACCATAAAGAGGTAGTTTTTTCTTCCTTTTAACCATTCAAAATCAACTGTGACAACTATACTATCTTTTGTGTAGAAAAAAAAAAAATACAAATAATGACTATATTACATAGCACTGTATCGAGGAATGATAAATGAACACAAAATTTCAAATACAATACAGACACCATATTAGAATACGGTATTTTTTTTGTTTTTTATTTGTCTTTTTCCTCTTTCTCTCTCTTCTCTACCTCCCCGCTTCCTTTCTCTTTCATCTCCCACCACCACCAACCAACCGCTGCTCCTCTCTCCGGCCATCGCTCACCAGCGACCGTCTTCGCTCCAATTTTCGTTCATAGCACCACTACCACCACCCCATAACCTTCTTCTAAGATCCATCTCACCCACCGCAACCACGGTCATCACTGTTCTCAACGCCGCCACTCACCAGTCACAGTCTCCTCCTTTTCCAATACTCTCAGATTTGACCACCACCGCCTCCTGCAACAATCACACACATCTCCTTCTTCGATAGTTTCATATCTGACCACCACCACCAGCGAGCTTGTTCACCTTAGCCGCCGTCTCCTACAACAACACCCTTCACCATCGTCATCCTTTCCACCTTGTTTCACCACCGCAATCGAGTACCTCTCATTTCCTCCGCCTTCACTGCAACTAGACCGGGGGGAGAGAGAAGTCAGGGAACCAGAAAGAACAATGAAGGAGAGAAGAGAGATACGCATTCCTGCTGCTGGAAAACTGGAAAATAGAGAGACAAAATTACAATTTTGTCCTTGCACTTTAATTACAATTACAATAATGCCATTGATGTCATATTTGTGTCTAAACTTATGTGTTTGTTTATCATTCCTCATTTTAAATAGAGTAGTTGGTGTTAGACACTCTTTTCTTCACTACCATTATTATACCATCCATGTGACATTTTTTATTTTTAAATTTTTGTTCTCTCCCTCTCCGCCTCTCCTTCCACCCTTTCTTTTTGTTTTCTATTCTCTCTAGGCCTACTATGATTTTTCATTCTCTATCTTTAAATCGTTATATCATTTTCTCTCTTCTTCCTCAGTCTCTCCGACGTCCGCCTTCTCACATCTCTTCTGGCTGCTTCTCGTCGTTGTCTCGTATTTTTTACATCTTTAAAGATGTTGTTTTTGGGTTTTGTTTAAAAAGGTTGTTGCTGTTAGAGGTGTTCGTGGTGCAGTTTAGATCGATTTTAAGACAAAATATCGATTTTTATTTACTTTTTTTAAGAATGTAATTTTTTTTTATTAATGTTAATATTACATAAACAAGGTAAAATAATTGGTTTGATATAAAAATATATTAAAATATAAAAATTATAGTATGTTGGATTAATCCAACGATTGAGTTTGTCGCAGTAGAGCATGCTCTTGACAGCTTGGATGTCAAGGATTCCGATCTGACTTCTCAACTTGTCTGTGTGAGTTTTTCGATGTTTATTTTTATTTTGCTATGTTTACAAGAAGTAAAAGAATTAAATTTTACCCAAATCAATCCAATTCATTAATGTTCATCATATATAAAAATGAATTTAGATTTATGTAATTAGCAGATGACCGATTTGCAATCCCTTTGAATCCGTTTTCATTTTATTAGTATATTTTTTACTGTTGTTGGCCTACAAAAGGAATAGAAGAGAGATTATACTCATCATTGAATGTCTATACTTGAGCAATTCTAGTGTAATTTGTGAACAACAACTTAAAAGAAAGGGTACGAACATGGAGCAAAGGAAACAAGTAATTTTTAATTTTTCAAAGATTTAAAATATTTTAAAACTGTGTTCACTTTAATAATTGAATACACATTTGTCAATCATATTTTCACGATAAGCCAAAATCGATGTTCTTTTTTAATGTCTATACCTACCGTGTTAAAATTTTGCCAACACGAGATTCGGAAGATTGCAATATGAACAAAGGGGTGTTCTTAAAAAATAGAACACGCCATTAATATGTGATATGCAATCTATTTTAATGAGTTTCTAATACTCCATGTGAAACAAACCATCAAGCACGCCATTTTTCGAGTGTACACTCACAATAAACAACAAAATCACTTCAGCTTTTTCTTATTTTGCGAATTTGGTTTCTACACTCAAATTATTTATTGTTAAGAGTTCCACATCGGATAGGACATGACCTGACAATTTACTTATAAGTGGGGCAATTAACATTTATCAATAATGTTCTTTGGCTGGGTTTTAAAACTGACTAGGGGTCAATCCGATCAAGGCAGTGATCAAATCAGATTGGTCATTAGCTAAACTAAATGATTGTTGTAACCGTCGCAGCGGATACGGTGAAAACTTTGTACCAATAACAATTTTTTCTCTTTGAGACACTTTGTACCAATAACATGACATCTAAAACAATAAAAAAACAAATAAATTGAAAAATGCTAACATCTTTTTTTAATATTCATTCATTCTCTTATTGGATAAAACTTAATGATGTAGGCAAAGACTGCATGTATTGAAGTGGTGCGCAAGAAAAACTCAATAAAAATAGTGCAGATTTGACATCGGTGTCGGATTGACTAAAATTATACCTTTGTAGAGGTGAATCGAGCCATTCAAAGTCATCTGAATGACCAAAACTGAATTTTTATTTTTTCAGCACAACTTTATTATTTTATGTTTTTGTTTCAGTTTGTTATTTTCGGCTCATTAGGGTTTGTTATTTCCCTAGTATTTAAACTAACATTCGTAGCCTAAGAGGCAGTTTTTCATTCAAGAAAATTATAGAGAACATTTCTCAATTCTGGTGGATTTCGAAAACCTTTATTTGACAGGTTTGTCGCTTGCAACTTGTCTGTTTATCTTTAGGTTTAATGCTTGCTAATCTTGCTTCCGTTCTGTGTCATTTATGTAATATCTATATTTTGAAAATAAATCCTATATAAAGTGGTGAAACCCGCAAATAAAAAAAGAAATCATATACTCCTTGATTACTTTTCTTGCTCTTCAAAAAATAATCACAAGAAAGGGCTTGGCATGCGACAATATGAATGATTTGGAAAGTGAGAAAAAGATCATCTTCTCATCATGGAGGTGGTTTCGTGCTAGAAAAAAAAGGGTGGGTCTTGCTTGTATTTTGAATGGTTTTCGAATCCTCTCATATGTCTTAATATGTAACTTAAGGGATTTTTTGGATAAATCGAGTATCCCTTATACTTATTTTCGACTAGTGCGTTGAATACTGCTTATACTTTTCTCGTTTTCATCCAAATTCACATTTGCTTTTTTTTTAAAAAAAAATAAAAAATCCTTAGTGTGAATAAATAGTGGAGTACATTGTACATGGGTTATTTTTCCTGGTGTCATGTTGAGTTACTTATCCATATTTTTTCAAGGAAAATTCTTAATTAATCTAAAGTTTGGTTATGTATCGCGATGCCCCAAAGGCAAAACTCATTCAAAATTTGATTTGATTTTTAAATAAATAATATAAAAATATGATATTTAATTCAATAATTAGATGATATATATATACATATCTAACCACACTTCAAGGATACACTATGTTCACGGTATATCATTTTAAATTGTTCTATTTTTTTTTAGGGAAATTTTAAATTGTTCTATGTGTAACGCGTGGTATGCAATTCGTATTATAATACTATGGAGTAGTTAGTCAATAATATGCAACGGTTCATCAAATGAGAGAGGCAAAATAATAATTAATTAAAAAGGAACGTGCCAAATTTACCTATAAAAAGCAGCACTTAGTTGAGGGAAAGCAAACACACACTCTTTATCAAAGCATCAAGAAATCTATAAGCCAAAAAAGAAACAAACATGAGTTCCTATACCAATGGCAATGGCAATGGCAATGGGAAAGTGAAGAATGTTGTGGGAACACAAACCCCACAAACAGGTGACAGTAGTGATACACTATCTGCTATGGTGTTAGGTTCTGTTATGGTTCTTCCTGCTGTTCTTAATGCTGCAATTGAGCTCAAATTATTTGATATCATTGCTAGCAGCAATGATGGATTTATGTCTGTCTTTGAAATTGCTTCTAACTTACCGAATCAACACTCCGACTTACCAAATAGACTCGATCGTGTGTTGTGCGTGCTTGCTAGCTACTCTCTTCTTTCTGTTTCCAATCGCACCAACGACGATGGTAGTACTTTGAGGGTTTATGGGGTCACTTCTTCTGGCAAATACTTTGTTGATGATGAAAATGATGGTGGTTATTTGGGATCATTCACACCATTTACGTGTCACAAAGCTTTGTTTGGAATGTGGTAAGTGTTTCTAATTGATTAATTAGTAATATCATGATTGCATTAATAGTCCATGCAATGTTGATATCTAAAAAAAAAATTAAATTTGTATTGTAGGTCTAATTTCAAGGAAGTAATAGTGAATGAAGAGATTGACCTATTCAAGAAAGTTAATGGTATATCTATGTATGAGTACTTTGGAAAAGATTCACAAATAAACAAAATATTTAACAAATCAATGACTGATACATGCAATGTTGAGATTAAAAGAATCGTTGAAGAATACAAAGGTCTTGAGGGAGTATCAACTATGGTTGATGTAGGAGGTGGCAGTGGACAAAGTCTCAAAACAATTATTGCCAAATACCCATCAATAAAGGGAATCAATTTCGATCTTCCTCAAGTGATTGAAAATGCACCACCTACTCCAGGTAATTAACCTATTTCTCTTGTGATTACATTCCTAAGAGTTTAGATAAATAAAACTATAAGGTCTCATGAGTATTAATTGAAAATTACCAAATTTCATTTAGGGATCCAACATATTGGAGGAAGCATGTTTGAAAGTGTTCCACAAGGAGATGCCATACTACTTAAGGTTAGTGTGTATAATAAATAAGATATTTTATCAACACACTCTTCGCAATGCACACCTTCTAATTATCGTTTATATTCAAATGAATCTCACTAAATCATGTAGTTCCCACATAGAATTAGTATGATTCATTTGTACTTCAACCAAATCGTGTGTCTGTTAAAAAGTGCGTTGCTAGAATAATCTAGTATACAAAACATTTATATGCTCCAATTATAAAAATAAATTCATTTATTATCTATAAGAAATATAGTGCTTACAAAATTATTTTGTATTGAATCTCATTGTTTTAGAGTGTATGCCATAACTGGACGGATGAACAATGCATACAAATTTTAAGCAATTGTCACAAAGCTTTACCACCAAATGGAAAGGTCATTATCATCGAGCTCGCAAAACCAGATGTACCACAACCAACAGACGCATCTCGTTTCATTTATGGTATGGATAACATCATGTTTCTCACGGTTGGTGGAAGGGAAAGAACTTTGAAAGAATATGAAAGTTTGGGTAAACGATCTGGATTTGTTAAGTTTCAAGCTGCTTGTCGTGTTTTCTCCATCCTCGAAGTCATGGAACTTTACAAATAATTATGGCTCACATGAATTGTGATTTTACGCTCAAATATTTGGAGGATTGATTGATATTTCTGCATGAGTTTTCCTTCATCAATTTACCTCACATTGATCGTTTAGCTTTTCTTTTGGCTTGTAACTTTTATTTTAATCATGAACTGAACTCATTTTTACTTTACCATGGATCCGATCCATTTGGATTCTTCTGGTATTGTTTTTAATGAGACAGTTCTTTTAAACTTGTTCAAGTGTTTCTTTGGGTTTTGGTCTAGTCCCCGAGATTATGATCTTGTAATTTATTTTTCAATAATATATTTTATAAAGTTCTGCAAGTTTATGTCATTTCTCTTTTTCTCTTCTTTTATGATAACTTAATGCTTACATGATGGTGATGATGAGATTGATTATAATTTAGGCCACCTTTCATTCTTCTACAATATAATGTAATTTTTGTAACCCATTATGAATGACATATTAAGTTATTTTTAGATAAAGTAATGGTCACCTTTTATGATAACCCATTTGTGGACTTTGTTATGAAGTCGCATCAAATGTTGTATCCGCTATTGATGTCATTGTTGGGCTTGATGACGAATCGTTATTACGTGGAGGATGTACCATTTATGAAAGTTGCTTCTTATTTCTTAAGAACATACACAACAAGAATCACAAGTCTTAACAAAACAAACTTTCAAGAAAGATTTAAACAAAAGCACAAACGGTTTCACTGGGCGTGCCAATTTGTTTACCTTGGTTTTTGGTAAACAACCGCTGGTTTAAAAATAGTTATTTGCAAGATCAACCAGTAAATCTCGGGGCATATTGTGGTTTTTATTTTCCAAAAAGTGATGAATGTTCTTGATATTGTTATACAAAATTATGAATATAACCGTCGAAATTCAACAAAGGTTGAATCAGTCGAGATTATCTTCAAAGGAATAAAGTAAATTGCTTGAACAAAACAAGTAAATTGCAATGAAATTTAAATAAGCAAACGTAAATTGCATTGATTGAATGTAAATTGGTACACAGATTCATACATTGTGACTTGTTACTCGTTTCTCTCTAAATGCGGATAGTTTGAGTGTAAGTTTTCTGTATGATTGAATTGTGACCTGTTTTTCCTATGAAAAACTACTATTTATACTAAGTAACTACCTACACAGAAATGGTGGAACATAACTGCTAATAACTACTATAAACACATTTGAATTGAATTTCATATGACATCCTTCGACAGTAGCTGCTTGGCTCCTTTATCTGGCACCAACTTCTCTTCGACTCCTACTTGCCTGTCGATTCCTCACCATAGAACAACAAATCTCTATAAGTCTATAAATTCGACCAGCCTGGTGGATCGAACTCTTTATATTCTCTTCAAAATTTGAGTCAATCTTCATTGACTGCATTTGTTGTAGCCTGTGTTAGCCTGTATTTTCAATATACTCAATTTGACAGGAAATAATTTTGTGTCGAAGCTGATATTGGTTCTTGGTTACATTCCAGAATTGAAGAATTCGACATATTCATTACAGATTTAGTGGACTTGGCATATTTGAGATTGCAAAGCCATTAGTTCCAACTACAGAAATTCAAATTGTTTGCGAACAGACGAATCAAGATATCGAAGACACGTTGGAGCTTATCAAGAGTTTGAGAAACAGAGCAAGATACGAGTTAAAAGCTTTGTTTATGATTGTTATTTGCAGTTATTTCTTATTAGTATAGATGGTAGTTTTGTACAGGGAACTGGTCATGAATCATTTACAGAAATCCTTAAACACTAAAAGTATTCATGTCAAAGAGAGAAACAAATCCTGGGAAAATGTATGATTCCGCATACCATGCTTTTTTCATTCATCTAATCCAATACTTTTTTTCTTTAAAGTCATTTTGCATTTACTTTAAGTTTTTTCCTTTACTTCTAAACGAAATTCGACTCAGATGAAATAGTTATTTAAATTCATCTTTTTACATTCAAATCTATGAACATAACCAAAAAAAAATCTGAGAAATATTGCACAAATATGTCCTAGAATTTACTAATTTAAGTCTCTAAGTAATAAACTTAAAACTAGTGATTGTTTTTCAAAAACACTAGTAAATAATATCACACTCACTGTATCCAAGTTTTGTCTATATTGTTGTGTTCGTCCTGATTATACTAACACCGTCTCTAAATTATAATAATTATGAATTTTCTACAATTACATTGTTTTTCCAAGTTTAATATTTAGGAGAGAAAAATTATTTATCTTCCTACCTTAATATATGTATATACTAGTTAAAAAAATAACTAATTTTTTCCCTAAAAAAAGTAACTAATTTGGTTCAGCCGAGCGGTATTGCTTAAAAAAACACTAATGTAGATGATAATTTAAAAGAAAAGGATGAGAAAATGTCTCTGGTAGGGGTCGGGGTTCAAATCGTAGACACCGTACTTGTTCATGAGAAATTCTAACGTAGTCATAAACACAAATAAAAAGTGGTTAGAAACACACACATGAATAAAAAAAATATTAAAAGAAGAACTAATTGAATGATTTGACTAAATTCTTTCTCATCATTCAATTTATTTCATTTATGTGAGTGTGTCCAAACACATTTCATTTATATTTGTGTTCAAGTAAGACTAGCTCCTTGTTTCCTGAATTTCTCTAGCCGTGCTACTTGACCAAAAAAAATAAATAAGGAAATGATTAGTGCGATAAGAGTCTCAAATGTTTTGTGCGATAAGAAAGTACCACTTAAGCCGAAAGGAAAGTTCTATCGGAAATCAGTAAGACCAACAATGTTATATGGTATGGGGTGTTGGGCGGTTAAGAGTCAACACGAGAGTCAAGTGTAGCGGAGATGGGGATGTTGCGCTGTATGAGTTGTAAGATTAGACATGAAAGGATTAGGAATGACACCATTAGAGAGTGGGGGTAGCACCTATAGTAGAAAATAGGTTTAGATAGTTCGGACATGTAGAAAGAAGACCCGTAGATGCCGTTGTAAGAAGAGTAGATCAAATGGAGGAGAGTCAGGTTAAAAGAGGTAAAGGAAGACCTAAGAAAACCATTAGAAAAGATATAGAGGTCAATGAGTTGGATTCAAATATGATTTTTGATAGAAGATGGCGTCATTTGATCCATGTAGCCGACCCACTTAGTGGAATAAGGCTGTTGTATATTTTAGATATTTCAAAAGTTATTTATATTTATTTATTTATATTATTCTAATTGATTTAATTAATTTTATTTGACAACTAAATTTGTTGACTTCTTCGATGTCACCACGTTTCTGTTTTGCCAAATTTGTGTAACTTCTTTTGAAATAATCTACCTATTTAATAGGTAATATTTGTTAGACTTTATATTTTTCAATGTACTTTAAGTGTGCCAAATGAATTTGACTTGGTATCTGTACATGTGTTATTCTCTTTTCCTGAAAAGAGTAACTGATCGTGCTCCATCTTAATAATATTTCATTGGTTATAATCATTAAACATTAATATATATTATTGCCTTTTTATGTGGAGAAATGGTTATCTAATGGGGTTTTTGTTTTCTTTATAAACTTAGGGGGTGTATTGAATTGAGATTTTAAAAGACTATTTTGGTAGAAAAAGTTTTAGAGATTTTAAAAGACTTTGTAAGATTGTAATGATTCTATGAGATTTTAAAAGATTTTTTTTAAAAGACTTTTTACAATCAAGATTTATAACACAGATTTTAATGGATTTATAATACAGATTTTAATGGATTTCAATGGACTTTATGGTATTTTAGGATTTCAAATGATTCAATGAATTTTTACCAATGAAGTGATTATTGCTTTTCTGTTAAAAATGGAACCAACTATTTATTTCACAAGAACAATTGTTGTTTTCTAATTGTCAAAAGTATAGTGACTATATAAAAAAATTGGAAAATAAAACAAGCTTGTTAAACTATTAAGATGCTAAAAAAAGCAATGAATTTCTGTTAAAATTAAACAAATCGGAAAATGAAAAATAGGCTAAAAAAACAAGAAATTGAATTGAAAAAAAACATGGCGTAGAGAAAAATCGGACAAAAAAAACAACAAATCATAAAAAGAAAATCCGTAAAAAATACAAGAAATTGAAAACAAAAATCATGGCATAGAAAAAGACAAGAAATCATACAAGAGAACAAAATCGGTACAAAAAACAAGAAATTATAACAAATATATATAGACTTTTGATGAATTTAACAAAGAGAAAGAAAGAATCCTTAAAAATAAAAAATAAAAAACAAAGAGAAAGAGAAAGAAGAAGAAATATGGAATGGACAAGATGATGGCAAATAAGGGTTTGGAAGAGAATGACAAAATCTCAAGGGTTTGTGTGAGATTGTTTGATGGGAGTAGTATTTATATTTTTGAATAAAAAGTCTCACAAAATCCACTACATCCAAGAATCCATCAAAATCTATAGACTTTTGAATACCAAGAGACAATTTACAAGTCATGAGAAATCTCAATTGGATACCAACGGAATTGGTTGCCCTGAAAAAAAAGTCATGATTGTCTTAATTGAATACCACAAGATTGTTTTATATTTTATAAAAGTCTTGATTGAATATCACTAGACTTTTTTATTTTAAAAAAGTCTTTTAAAATCCCTTGAAATCACAATTCAATACACCCCCCTTAGATCGAGTATTATGAACTTGAAAACCCTTCTGCTTTTTCTTTTACCCGGCCTTAAAAACCACCTCAGCGAATGGCTCTTCCGTAGCAGCAGAACCATTCTTCAAATATTTGATAGCTGCCTCTCTCTCTTCCTTCAACTTCGTTGCGTCTGCAAGTCATGGAATTCTCTTATCTCTCATGATTCCAATTTCGCCATTCTCTTTTCAAACTCTAACCTCGACCTCCACCACCTCGTCCTAAGCTGTCAATGCTCCTCAAGTGAGTTACTTGTATCTGATTCCTCAATCTCCTCTATTTTTAGTTCCACTTCAACTACTAGTTTCACGCGGCTCAATCACCCTCTCCTTCTT
>Ga0228710_1005491_pt1 | contig 19654 bp, 8 predicted proteins | sample MedpolnodulmetaG_FD_177995 | JGI IMG/M metagenome (GOLD analysis project Ga0228710, IMG submission 177995) | Root nodule microbial communities from Medicago polymorpha collected in Santa Monica, California, United States - pink nodules | ecosystem: Host-associated > Plants > Roots > Nodule... | reverse complement strand
AACATAAAAAAAAAAATATATATATATATATATATATATATATATATATATATATATATATATCATGAACATGGAAATTCATCATTAACAATTCAATTATCAACAAATTAACATACTCAAACATTTCAGTAAAACTAGAGCACGAATTTCAACAAGTAAGTTGATATAAATCACTTCTCTCAAATAATCACTTATGCATATTAGGGAAGAAGCTACAACTAAGAGATTATGAATGAAATCTAACCCCCTTACCTCAATAAGCAATAATCCTAGCAAAAGTTTCAATTTAGCTCCTAGAATCTCTATCTCCTATTGGTTCTTCAAGCTTTCCTCTTCTAACCCTTTTTCTTCTCCTCTTGGACACTCTCTCTCTACCTCTCTCAAATTCTTATAAAATGAATGTGAACCCTATTTTTCTACAAAGACTAGAGCTTAAATAGTGTCTACACCAATGGGCTTAGCCCTTAAAAGTCTAATGAGCTCAAAACTCTTATAAACTAACTCCCAAAGTTTCCATCCACTAACGGTTAAAAGTTATCGAATAATTACCGGTTGAACACTAATTACCACCACCGAATAGTAACTTGGTAAAATAATGACTCTCACTTAAAACACTAAAAATAACCCTCACCATGAATTTACTAATTTACCCTTACTCACGAAATGACCAAAATACTCCCTGAGTCTAAAATGACTATAATACCCTTCTAACACCGAAATCCACTAATCCAAACCCAAAACGCACACACAGAGGCAATTAATCACATATAATCACATGTTAAAATAATTAAAAACAAATCTAACGAAAATGGGGTTGTTACACTTAAGGTGGTGGAGCATGTTAGTGCTCTGATAGGATCGAGGTGGTTGTTGATATATAATAAAGGGTTGTTATCCTAACTTTCACATCAATCCAAGGTGCTATTTCTCTGAAGGTGGTATAAGAGATTGTATCGTGTGCTGCACCATATGAACTTCTGATCACATCTGTGGGTCTTGACTGACCCCGTTTATTGGTCCTTTGCATCATGTTTTTTCAATGAAATTTGCTAGTGGAGGACCCAAAGGATAATTGATTTGGATCTTCTAGGCCCGTACGATTAAACCAGCCCTTATTAATTTATCAATAAATTTTAGTCAAACTAATTTGTCAAATAACATAATTACTTTCTCATTTTCACTATTAATTGTTTCTTTCCTAAAGAAAGTATTTAATCACTAACAACAAAAAAGTATTTAATCATTTTTAATAAAAAAATAATTAAATTTTTTATAAGTAAGAAAACTTTAAAAATACACGTACTTTATAATAAATTAAATATTTCAACATAAAAATATAGTAATAAATTTAGTTTTTTCAAAAGGATATAAACTAAATCACATTTCAACATTTTATGGTCAAATATTTTTACATGGTCAAAAATACATCATTAAATTCTTATTTTAGTTTATGATTCGAAGCAATAAGCATAAAATTAATATGTTATGAGTAGTTTAGCAATAAATTTTGGTCAAACAAATTAATCATATTACTTAATTACTTTATAATATTTTTTGAAAAAATACTTTATAAGTTTTATAGTTAATTGTATGTTTTATAAATAAATTATTTGTTCATTCTTAATAAAAATAATTGAAACGTTTTATATACAATAAAACATTAAAAATACAAATATTTAATGATAAAATAAATAATCCAACATAAAAAATATAATAATAAATTTAATTTTTTAAAAAGAAAATGAACTAAACCATATAAAATATCTTCATGAGAAACTCGTATTGTTTTTAATATAATTTATTAATTCAACTTTTATTTATATTTCAACTCTCAAGTCAAACTAATAAAAAATAAATGTATTTTTTAGTAAAATTATTATAAAATATTAAGCCATCCATAAAAAATATTAAACCTCTTTCCTTGTTTTATTATTATATTTTTTATTAATATTGGTATATTAACACTGTAGAACATTTTTAGGAGGTGTATATTAGTCAAATATTTTCTTACTTTATCCTGGTTTTAGTGCTATATGAAACAAAATTATAGTTAGTACACAACATTACAATTACAAGGGTAAAATTCTGATCCTCTACCCTAGCAACACTATTGTGACAGACAAAGGGGGTCCACTTTTGGATACGTGGAGGCCTATGATTGGTACTTGTGTTTTTTTATTGGTTATATTCTCATATAGTGACGGTGTGCCCTCGATCATTTTGCACCAATTAATTGTAAGTAATATTTTTCAACTCATTTCTTCTTCAATCTCATACCATTCTCAAATTCTCAGATCACACACATAATTTTCTTTTCTTTCTCATCTATATCATTCTCGGTCCATTCCTCAAATATAGTCAACAAGAAGTTCTTGCCTTATCCCACCATATTAATCGGTACGTGGGTCGTTTTTAATCTCTTTTGTTCTCTTAAAAAAGTTTCAATTTTATTTCCGATTAGGATTTTTTTGCAGTTAGTACACATTTACATGTTCAATGATGTTGGATCCATTCAGATCGTGTTAGGAAGTTCCATATTTCAATGCATATTTAAGTTTTTGGAAAAAAATCAAAAATTCTCAGTTCAGAACTAAATAGTTTGATCTCGATCTAACTATTACTGACTACTCTGACTCTGCAATTATGTCGATTGTTCTAACATCATTGAATTAAATAGAGTTATTTTTCTTTGTGATTTAACAATTTTTTCTCCAGATCTGTGATTTAATTTTATTTATTTCAACTTCAGGTTTTCTAGAGATCAGTGTGCAAAAGTTGTGGCTAAAGGAGAATTCATTCCTCTTAGTATGTTTTTTTTTATGAAAACTTATTCTTATCATTATCTATGTGATGAATGATTATTTGTTTATTTTGTAGATTTAATTTTTTTTACTTAATGGAGCTACCTTACAACCATTAATCCAATACTTGTTTTGATTTTTCATTCTATTCAGAATCAATTTTTTTAGGTTTTAATTTAATTTATAATAGATTATTAAAACGAAAACAAAAATATTTTTTTTATAAATACAAAAGCTGTTACAAGTGATTTATAACAACATATATGTGATGTTTATCTGTGTGTGCTTTGTTTAAATATGAATGATTAAAATAACAAAAAAAATTATCGTTAAACAATTGTTACACTTTTCTTAATTTTATTAAAGATGAAGCTTCTTATGTTTCGAGCACCAAATTGGTTCCTCTTTTTATTTTAGTGCATTTGCAGACAACAATCAACTCTTGGATTCTTCTTTCGATTAATTGTTAAGAGCTTTGAACTCTTGAACAATGGATGAATCTAAGAGCTGGATATAATCTTTCAAGATGCATATTTGTTTTTTTGTTTGTTAAATTTTTATTGATAAAGAATTAAATAACACAACAATATTTGATAAATGTTTATGTTTGCAAAATTCTTTAAGTTTTTTAAGGGATATCTTCCTATATTAACTAGGGATTGTGATGTTCTTCTACCTTTAGCACCTTTATAGTCACTCGATAAATTTATTGGTTGACCTCTAGATATGGAGACAGTAAGGAATGAAAAGGATATGATCTTCTATAGATTCAAATAAAATAGTGTGTTTTAAATGAAGGGTTAAAACAGAAAATGATGCTTGTTAAATGTTTTATTTTCACAAAACCATTAAATAGTATTTTATTTTATTTTGAGGAAAAACCCATTAAATATTTAAAAGAACAACTTCCTATATCAGACATGAACTCAAATCCTCCTTTCAAAAAAAAAAAAAATGAACTCAGATCCTCTCTAGTTTTGTTAACTTGCAATTTGGAGATCACTTTCAGTCATTGAATGATCTAATAGTTGACTTCTAAACTCATAAACAACAAAGGCATAAAAGGTTCCAATCTTTTTTTTCCTTAAATAAAGAAGCCAAACTAGGTCACTGAAATTGGCACCGAGAAAAATTGACCTTGAGAGGAGCACACTTCAAGGTCCCAAACCAACACACTAGCCCTGCCCAATCTTCTTAAAAAATATTTGATTATTTGATACTCTTCTTATCTTTTAAATTTTGTTTATGTATTCTTTGTTTCTCTTCCCTTCTCCATAATTACTTATGTTATATGCATCAACCTGCAAACAGTCAGAAATAATAACAAAGTGTGTGTTTCAACTATTTATTTTACTTTTGGGTCTTCATATATCATATTTGTCAAATATTCAAGCATGTGTGACTACTTCTAGCATCAAATATTATTTCAAACACTTTCTTTTTTTACCAACGATGCAAATATAATTTGTTGATGTGTATTTGTCTAGGTTATGATTCCCTTCAATTTTATGACCCTTCCCCTCATTTATGACCTTTCCACTTCGTGACATAAGTGTGAAAAACTTTCTTATATGTGTTATGAAATTTCCCTTATTTTTCAACTTCCAACACGGTGGATTACATATGATATGACCTATACTTTTTTTCTCTCCATAATCTGGCATTGTTAACAGTTAGCTTAATCAAGTTCCATACTTAATGGATTAAGTGTTCTTCACTAGTGAATGACATAATTTATGTTATTACAGAGATAAAAGAACAATGAGTAAACTACAAGGGAAACATCACAGCCATGACAATGATACACCGGTAATTCCCCCGAGGAATCCACGTGAAGAAATCAGGCTAGGAATGGAATTCACTGGTGTTATCGATGCAATAATTCCTGGTGGATACTTGCTCAAAATTAGAAAAGGAAATGGTGTTACATTGCGCATGTTCGCCTCTGATCAACCTTCACTAATTCAAGGTGATGGTAATGTGAATGTTCCTTCGATAGCAAGCAATGTCAGTCTCAACACCAATGAAAAGACTCCTGAGTTGGAAGTGGATGATGATTTTTCTCCAGATCACTCATATTTCAAGATGTCATCACATTCAGATAAAACTCAAATGCCTGATCTTTTACAATATTTTGGAAAATATGAGCCTGTTGTGTTTCAACCTGTCAATCAAACAAATTCTTCGAGCAAAGGAAAGGGTCTACCCATTGATTTAAATTCAGCTCCCACTCCAAACGGTCACAAAATCAGCAAAGATCCTTTTCTAGCCAGAAAATTTCCATCCCCGACAGTGAATATAAGACCACCTGATGATCTAATAGCAAAAACAAGTCGCCCAAGTAAACAAGGTTTGTCTTCTCATGATCTGAACCGTAAAATTCCTATTGCTAAACAATGAAAGAATTAATAAAGCTGGTAGTTATATTAATCATTACTGAAATAAAACACAAGTCAAAAAATGTTTTCTAAGAAAAATGAAACTGAAAAGGTTGTGCAATATCAACTAGATTTTTCTGATCCAATTGTTGTCATTCATGCAATTAGGGAAACAAATGTTTAGCATAGATTAATGATACAACCCTGTAAGCATGTTTATACATATAATTTGATTTCTTTGGCTGTTAAGAGGGTTCCAAGGTTACTCACATTTATTAAATATTGTGGTTTTTAACAAAATTTTAGGTGAGAAGAAAGGAAACAGTAGCAAAGGAAAGGGTGTTCTTCAATTTTGAGATGCTCAACAAAATTTAGAGATGTTAGGAAGGTATATGCAGGTAAAACAAATTACATCTAATACTTGGTTTGTACTTGTAATTATTTTGGTGTTGTAAGGGAAGAATTTAAGAATATATCATTGAATGAATTGTGTCTTTGAGTTCATTGGACCTAGAAAATCTAAACCTTATTTTATAACAATATATGTTTTGTCATAGATGTGCTTATGTATGATTTTTTTTTTTCCAGGACAGTAATTGATTTGGAGATGAATTTATCAAAGTACAAAATGCTGAAGGGAATTGGTATTTGGAGATGAAGGTGGAAGATATTTAGAGATCTTTTTAAAGCTTATGTGGAATTAAGCAAGATGATTTTGTTGGATGGTTGGTCAATTGAATTTAGATATTTTTTCTCATTGAACAGAACTAGTTGTTTTGTTTTATGTTTCTATAAATATAATGGATTTATTTCTTTTTAAATTTAAATATTGTTGAAACCAGTTGAATCATTATGTGTGACAATCTATATAATTGTTTGTTATCGGCAATGAATGATGAATTATATTGTCAAAAATGATTGGCATGACATAAAAATATATTCAAGCACATATCTATGGATAGAGTTGGGCAATTTTTGTTGAAGAGGGGTTCCTAGATTCCCCCGACTTTAAAGATTTAACAGTTTATATTGAATGCATTCAAGTTAAATAGAATAGATTTCTTTAGAACAATACAATGATTAGTAATAAATCATAATGACAAATAAATATACGACGAGGGGTATGATTATTCATTTTATCTTACTAGAGTCAATATGGTAGAAACACCAAAGCAAAGCCAATATATGTTAATTAAATTCTTGACAATTGACAAAAAATAAAATAAAATTTTGAGACTTGTGGATATTGATCGGAAGGTTAAGGATAAATAATTTTTTGTTAAAATCGGTCATTCAGATGTAGACCACAAGGAACGGTGGTGCGATGAGACTTACTCTTTGTGCCACCTCTTCAGGCCCTTGGGGTTGTTCTTTGTCGGTTTGTCCATGTTTCTGGTGCGGTTCCGTTTTGCAGAGTTCCATACTATTCCAAATATATCCATAACTTTTAGCGGTGTTCTGATCTTTTCCGATTGCCGACGACCCTTCATCTTGTCTATTCACTCATTCTTCTTGTTGTTTTCTGATATGTGTGCTTGGTGTTCTTCTGCATCCTTCCTCTTGATGAGGTTCGTGTCTGTTGGTGGTGTTGGTGAGGTGGTTCTATGGTGGTGAGGAGGTGGTTTTCTAGGTGATTTTATGGTGGTGATGGGGTGGTGTTTCCGTGGTGATGAGGGGGAGTTGATGTAAAGACTTTGGTGGTGGTGCGGAGGTTGTGAGGCGTAGAATTCTGAGGAGGTCTTACAGTGGTGATGGCTGGTGGTTTCGGTTGGTGTGCAGCCGGTGACAGTGAGCATCGATGTTGGTGTTAGGTGTTGGTTGGTGTGGTTTGTCTGTGGTGTTGGCGGTGGTGCGAGATGGTTAGGGAGGAAGTGTAGGTGTTGGTTTGTTTTGTGGTGGTTGTAGTGGTGTGGTTTGGATGAGGTGTCTTGGGGATGAGGGGTACCTTACTTATTTGACTCTAGAGTCTGATGAACCGATCACTTTTGATTCAAGATCGAGATTCAATGCTTTTATCCAAGTTTTACTTTGGTCTGATTATGGTGTTTTTTCCTCTGTGGATCGAGAGTAGTGAGGTGGTGGAAGCTAAATGAGTGTTGGAATAGGTCAGGTGTGGCTCAACTATGAGGAGGTGAAAATGATGTTTGATTTTGTTTACAATGGTTGTTTTCGTTCGAGTTTGATTTAGGTGGCGATGTTGGTTTTGATGGTGGTCGCGGGTCTTTTGGGTGTTGAAGGTTAAGGAATTAGTTAGGTGATGATTGTATTCGTGTGTTTATTGAATTTTTATGTTGGGTGTTCTGCCGCTGTATGACGCCTTTGTAGTCTTTGATTTATCGGTCTCGATTCATCTTGAGCAGAGATCTGGTTTTAAATAAATTTTGTTGTTAAAAGAAAATTTGTTAAGGAAAATATTTATACTATAGGGAATGCAAAAGATATTACAACTCAATACAATAAAATAACAAAACTGGAACACTAGAAACATGAGGCATCCTCCTTGACGTATTTTTATATATAGAGTATACACACACAATATAATTAAGCAAAAACTAATTGCATTTCACAAATAAATTCAAAATGTTGTCACTACCATATGACGATACAATCGCTGTTTTTTTTTTAATGGTTACAAAGCTAAACGAAGCGAATGATGGAACAAAAAAAAACAATAATCTACGGTAGGTAGAGATTCGTAATATTAGAGAAGCAGTTAGAATTTTGGTTTCTCTAGAACCAAGACCCCCTGTGGTAAAAATGTTGGCATATGAGGAATGATATCTTGCTTGAGCCAACTCAAAGTATCCAGATTAGAGATAAATTCACCATAGCCTAAAGTGGAAGCCTAAACATGCTAAATAAGTGTTGAGTTGCGCAGTCGTAGATGCAACAAAGAAAGGATTCTGCAAAGGATGAATTGCGTAGAAAGAGGCCCGAAGAAGCAAAGTACCAATGGTTAGACAAAGTATGGAAAAAGTTGTTATAAGCCAACCATACAAGAAATTTGATTTTTTTTCCATAAGCTGAAGATGCCAAATCTAAGACCAAGAGATGGTAGTGGTATCCGTATATAGTTTCAGAAGATTACGTACCCTACTGTTTCAGAAGCCAGTAAATTAAAATCGGAAACTATTAGAGTTATTAGACCAAATGAAAGCATCTTTTATGCTGGAGTGGAAATGAATTTTGAGTTCTTTTCTCATATTTATTATTAGGTGTTATTTTATAAGTTTAAATTTCAAACACTAAAGAATAAGAACATCAGAAAGAAATGCTTTTTCCAACTCTCAATGAATCATAAGAAGTTTCAATTCAGAAATGTGGATTAATGACCTAATGTAGATTCATGGTTCTATTTCTATCTTTTTTCTTTATACAGGAGTTGCTACTGCTTTTACTGCAAAAGAAGTACTTGGCAATGTGTTCAGTGGTTTATCAAAATGTGATTGTCAAGTATACCTGTTATGCCTCTTATTTTCTCTACAAACAAGCCCATAATATGTAAATGCTTACTATTTTTATGATGAAAGTTCCCATTCCTCTTAAAAAGTAGAACAACATGTTCCATTTCTAATTCAAGTTGGCAAAGCCAAGGACAGGGTCATGACCTCAACTCAGATGGGACTACACTCATGGAAAATTTGGCTTATAAGGAAAATCATGCACGACACCTAGAACATGTTTTTGAATTGTTAAGCATTTATCTTTACCTTTCATTTTTGTTGTTTCCATTCTAAATACAAGTTGCAGTTGCTAAATGACCAATCACTAAGGAAAAATATTTTTTGTGCAAATCACTAAGGAAAATCAAAATGAAGTTTCGAATTTTTTTTTGGAAAGGAATTGCCAAACGCGCTATTTAGATTTTTTTATGCTAGTATTTAACTAAGGATTTGAGGACATTGTTTCATAGACATTAATAGTGTATTTTTATTGTGTGTGGCCGATCAAAACAATGAGTGCCCTTGAACAGAATAATTAGTAAGTACAGTATGGAATGGTTGCAAGAAACCCATGTAGTTTGACCGATAATATTGATGGAGGTGGGTCAAAGAATTTCTATGAGAAACACGGAGGATTTTGTTTATGTTTTAATGGTTCGTTGAGAAGAGCAAGGCGTAGTAGTGTCATGTTATGGAATTAAGAATTTGCCAACACTGACGATTAGACAATGATGAAGTGTTTCAAGATATATACTTGGATGTTGAATTTTTTGATGAACACAAAAGTTGGAAAGGGATTAATCAATGTGGATTGTTGAAAGGAACTAAGAGTACTCGGGAGGGCAGAATTATTCACTGCAACAAGATGAAAGAGTTGTAGAAAAATCAAAAAGTGATATGGAAATTATCCAATAAAGTGGAGATTTAAGATGTTATGGAATTGTGTAAATCTTGAGCTTTGAATGAAATTCAAGGTTGAGTTTTATTGGATTGAAACTGCAATAAGGTGTTTGAGCGCTATTAGCAATGTGTAACACATGCGTTGTTACATTTTGGGCCATTGCCATAAGGTGTTTGAGCGCCATTAGCAAAATGGTTTAACTTGAGTAATGTTACGTGGATGTGTATGATTGGCACTAAATTTTTATTTTTAGATTTCCATATAGTGACTAGGTGCCCTTGGTCATTTCGCCTATATAAATTGTAGGTAATTATTTTTGACGCATATTGTCTTCAATCTCTCACCATTGTCAATTTCTCAAATCTCAAACGTAACTTTCTTTTCTTTTTCTTCTACTTCACTCTCATATTATTCCTCAGATCTAGTCTAAAATAAGTTCTTGCCTTATCCCACTATATCAATCAGTATGTAAGTCTTTTTGTAATCTTGTTGTTTTCTTAAAAATATCTCAACACATATTCAATGAAGTTGGATCCATTCAGATCAAGGCCGGCAATTCCATATTTCAATGCATAATTTAATTTTTTTTATTTATAAATTCAGAGTTCTTCAAAATCTGGATATTCTGATCTTGATCAAGATATCACCAACGTCTCTACCTACAAGACTATGTGTCCTTGGTTGTTTTGCCTATATAAATCGTAAGTAATTTTTATAACACATATTGTCTTCAATCGCATACCATTGTCAATTTCTCAAATCTCAAACATATTTTTTCTTTTCTTTTCCTTCTATTTCACTCTTAGGTCATTCCACAAATATAATCAAAAAGGAGTTCTTACCTTATTCCGCCATATCAATTAGTTTTCTTGTGGAATCTCTATTGTTTTCTTAACACAATCTAAACTTTATTTCCCCACATGGTCAAGGAAGTTGGTTCCAGTCAGATCGTGTTCAGAAGTTCCATATTTCAATGCATAATTTAATTTTTTATAAAGTCAAAATTCTTCAAGATATGGATATTCCAATCTCAATCAAGATATCACTGACGACTTTGACTACGTGAATGTGTTGATTGTTGACTATAACAAATTCAAAGTTCAAACACACATCGACATCGATAGATCTATATCAAAGTTTTTATGATTTTTGAGATGGAAATGAATAAAGTTATTCTGGTTTACTATATTAGTAAATAAAATCTAAAAATTTATGATTTTATTTTATTTGAATTTCAGGTATTCCGGTGAATGTTGCATCTAAAGTTGTGGTTCTGTAGAAGAATTCATTCCTCTCAGTATGTTTTTTTTCTTCATGAGAACATACTTTTATCAATTGTCTATGTGATGAATGATTATTTGTTTATTTGGTATATTTAATTTATTTCTTTTGTATTTAAGGGCGTTAAATTGCAAACCTTAATCCATAACTTGTTTTGATTTTTCATTTTATTCTGGATTAATTTATTTAGATTTTAATTTTGTTTAACATTATAAAAATAATCATTTTTTTTATCTATGACAAAATTGTGGGAATTGATTTTTAAAATGAACGTGGATTTATAGAGATATATATAGAGCATGTAAATAATTTTTGTGTGTAAACAGGGTAAACTCCGTCCGCAACTACAGAGACTAATCTCTTGAGTTGGGTGGGAAATCTCTCCCTTAAGAAATTTAACAATGTTGCATTCTCAGGACTGAATTCAAACTCAGGACCTAAGGTAAAGTTGCACATTCCTTGCTATCTCGTCGGTATATAGGATGTATATATGTGTTTGCTTGGTTTAAAAATGAATGAAAAAAAAATTACAAAACAGATTATTACAATTTTATTAATTTTTTTAAGATGCAACTTCTTAATTCTAAAACATGATTTTGGATCATCTTCTTCCTTTAGTGCCTTCGTAGAAAAATATCAGCTGTTGAATTCATTCAATTAATTGGTAGGATCTTTGATCTCAAATGATGGAAGAATCTAATGGTTGACATATAGATACATATACAATAGAGACAAGAGAGGAACATATCTCTCAAGATGCATGTCAATTTGAATATTTGTAGATATTTCTTCATGATGGCTTAAATTCAAGAAGTGACATTTATTTTAAAAAGCAAGAAGTATTATTTTCTTGCTGTCACTTTATATTTATAAGGATGACTTATTTTAAATTCAAATTTTTTTTTCAATACATGTTTTGGGTTCTCGAAACTCAATAGTTTGGTTATATTCCCAACTAGAATATGGTTTCACTTGTCCACTCAAAAGTTTTATAGAGACGTCTTTTAATTGCATTGAAAATTGAAATGGTATTCATTAGAAATAATTTTTTTGCAACACCTTAAACCCCAATGAAAATATGACATAAATTCATTAATTTTGAAAGAGATTCACGGTGATTTCAAAATATATATAGTATACAAATTTATTTTCAAAAATAGTCTCAGTACTTAACATCCGCACTTACACAAAATAGTTACCAATCAAGACTATAAAATTAATCACCAAATTAAAGGATACAAATATAATTGGTCTAAAGATGAGTACTGAGAACAAAAAATATAGAGTAATTACCTAGATAATGAAAGAAATAAATATTACAAATTGAGCATGCATAATATATTTTAATTATCAGTAGGCTCCAATTGAACTTTTACTCTGCTTATAGGAGGAGGAGGGGCACTCACATTTTGATTATCATAATTGACAGGAGCAGCATATGACTGATCAACAGAAGTAACAACTCGAACAAAAGTAGTTGTTCCATTATATAGCTTTTCAATTCGGAGATTTGGTCTCTTGCGGATCCTAGACATATATCTCTTTTTTCTCTATTTTTTAGTTTCAGACATATATCAGTCACATGTTGTTTCGGTCAATTATGATAATCAAAATAAGAGTGCCCCTGCTCCTCTTGTAAGCGGAATAAAAGTTAAATTGAAGCCTGCTGATAATTAAAATATATTATGCATGCTCAAGATTAATTTTATATTTAAATAGTCTTATTTGGTAACTATTTTGTGTAAATGCGGATGTTAAGTACTAAGCCTATTTTTTAAAAGAAATTTGTATACTATATTTTGAAATCACCGTGAATCTCTTTCAAAATTATAGAATTTTATGTTATATTTTCATTGGGGTTTAATGTGTTGCAAAAAATATATATTTCCTAATGAACACCATTTCAATTTTCAATGAAATTAAAAGATGTCTCTATAAAACTTTTGAGTGGAAGGAGAAAGTCGTCAACATAGATTATAAACTCTCGACTTTAAAATATTTTAGATGAATTCTTGAAGTCAAATCGAGTTTCATTTGAGAAATTTGAATGAGTGTGGTGATCATGTTGAGAAAGCATGAGTCTCATAAGAAGTTGGTTGAGATGGAGACTGAATGTTAGACTACTGTGGTGGAAGAAAATCCTCAAGTGAGGAATACTGGTCTCTATCTGAAGCCTCAACAAATGCGGTTAATAGAAAACACTCATGTGCAAATGGATACATGTCATTCTCTATGGTGGGAGAGATCGAATTCCAAAGGTTTAACGGTGGGTGCATGTGAGTATCTCATTATTTATTCGAAATTCATGTAATTCCTACCAAACAAGAGGAAGAAGAAGGGTGATATATTTTTTTAGCTAAACTGCACTTTTCGCCCTCTAAGTTTTAAAATGTTGCGATATTGACCCCCTATTGAAAAATGGCAAAAGTGACCCCATGTTTAGGGAAATATGCTCTTTTGATCCCCTAACATAAGGGAAATGTGATCTTTTTGTCCCCTTATTGTAACATCCCACAAAATTCTAACAGACTGCAGTATCAGCGAACGTGTCAGAAGAAATATTAGGAAGGGTTAATTATATGACGGAGAATATTTAACGGTGCAGTGTTATCTCTCGGAAATAACTCAGAACAAGTGAAGAATTATAAGGTTTAGTTAATAAAGGGCAGAACGATAATTACACGAGGAGACTATATACATGCCAAATCTATTATTTCCTTCATTTTTCCAACACTCTTTTCTCTCTCAAAAACTCAGAATCCCCCCTCTCTCTAACCCTCTCACGACCAACTCCCTCTCCCTCGTAAACTTCTCTTTTCTTCCATTATTCATCAAAGAAATCAACATGCAAGTAAAGACCCTTGATCCTCAACACATTATAAACCTCTAGAAAGCTTTAGATCCTTTTATTTTTCCCTTCTTGGCCATGACCCATCCTTCCTCTTGGTTTGGGAAACTTATGATTAAGTTGTTTGATTAAGCTAGGGCATGTAAATTGGCACTAGCTCTGTTTAGATTTTATTGCTAGAAGCATGAATTGAAGTTGACGTTTTACCATGAAGAGGAGTTGAGTTGTTATGTTGTTCTTACACGTTGGATTGTTACACAAGGACAATAATTTAAAAGGGAAATAGAAATGGAAGTTGGGTGAAGAGTTTAGAAGTTGCAACTATGAAGAATACTTATTTGGAGCAAGGATTAGAGATGGGGAAATGTTTTGCAAGCTGTTTGGTTAGGAGCAAAGATTGAAAGAAGGAACAAGAAATGGCAAGGTAACTATAATCAAGAATTTAAGCTTGAGTTGTTATGATTATGGTTATGTGGTGACTAAGCTCTAGTTGGGTGTTGTGTGGTAATAAGTTGTTCATGAGTTCAATTATAGCTGAAATGCATGTTTGGAATTGTGGGGATTATGGCTGGATTTCATGAAATAGTGGTAGGCGCAGGTTCTGGTTTTTTATTCGTATCTCTTTCTGTGTGGCTTGGAATTGAATGATTGTTGAATTTATAGATTCCTCATTCAATTCCCTTCAGTTTGGACACAAAGTTTGTATGATTCGGAGTAGAAACGGATTCGGAAAATACGTTTGAAGTTGGTGATTGCTGCAGGAAAATGCTTACGGGTTTTGGAACAGGACTCTACTAAAATGGTAAGAACTCTCTCCATGTAACTCCGATTTGTGTGGTTGTTGTTGCTATGGATAGATAACGGAATTTATGACATTTTGTACCAGTTACACTTATTTTGGTCCAGTGTTAAAGTTTGTAGACGATTTTGAAGTTTGGGGCAGAAGTAGGATTTTGTGTTGAACCATGAATATGGATTGTTTTGATATGCTAAAGTTCAAATGCTCAGGAGTTCAAATGGATTTATGTATAGGCTGCTGAGAGTGTTTGAGGTGAGTTCCTTAGTTAGTTCCCACCCTTGGGATTGTGTTAATTTATGTGAGGAAATGTACTTTGTTAAGCTTGTCATGAATTAGAAAATTAGTACCCCTTTGTGCTATAATTGCTAAAATGATGTTAATGTTTGTCATGCTAATCATTCTCAATGTTTTTATAATTTCTGGAAGTGATATGTACATTACTACCTAAGATTCTATCAAGAGAAATGTTTTAGCAAACATTGGCATTGTTCGGTAAAGTATGGCACACGAGAGTATATGATATGATTTAGGCCGGGTAGCAAGCTAATCTCTAAGTATTGGGAAATACGTAGAGCCTCAACTTAGATAGTCGGAAATAACTATGCTAGTATGTAACCTATGAACATTAGGTATAAGTTATGTATGATTAAGAATATGCACGTAATGATTCCCTACTACACGAGTAGGTTACGGACTCGAGGTGATCATTCAAGTAAGTTTAAGTATAAGCCCTTTATGTATGAACAAGACTATAAGTGACATGTAGGTCTCGTGTCTCTTGCGATCCACACCAAGGGGGATTTCAAGAGGTTCATGTTAGCGGGACGGGACACGCTCCGCAAGGTAGGCCTGCACGGCACTGAGAGGAGTCTGATGTACGCTAGTTAGGAATTCATCGGTCAAGTAAGGGATTGTAGTTGGGGTTACTCCACCCGATTAACTCCGTAAAATCAACTCAGATAATTGTTTGTTACACGTTAAATTTCTAACATAATGAATAATCATGAATCATACTACGATACGTTTATGTTAGAATATGAAGTATGTACAGGCTTATGCAACAGAGCAAGATTATGGATATACTTTCGACGATCTTAGTACCTCCCCGATCGTCCAGTTCAAGACCATGTTATGAATGATTCTTGTTTAGGTCTTGATGTGTTTACCGTATCTTGACGTAGCGGTCTTAGGTTCCCTTGACCGCCAAAACATGTATTATATAAGACAAGACTTGTAAGTTAAGATAAGAAGAGCCTTATGACGATACTAGTATGCACGATCGTCTAGGTGAGCATGTTTCACACATGTATAATCAACCGTTTGGTTGTGTTGTAGACACGTGGTGACCCTAGGTTTCCCCCGAGGTTACCTATAGCCTAGGATTAGGTGGAACTCACTGAGGCATTATGTCTCATCCCAATCCTTATTTTGTTTCAGATCAGCAGGTTGGTTTAGCAGGATGTGGCAGACATGTGGCCGAATGGATATTCAGCAAGTGCTCGTTCGTACCCACTGCAGGATTTTCTTATGGATTTAAGAGTGTATTATTATGCTTTGGATAGACGGTGTTGTATTACTAGATGTACGAACGTAGTTTGTTGTATATAATATTCATTCGAAGTCTTTTTGTTATAACCTTTAATGTATCCAGTACTAAAGATAATGCACGTGCTAAACTTTCTAGATACGTTTATTATGGACGTTACATTTGGTATCAGAGCAGGTCGATTCAGATCGTGCCTTGGGTCATTAGACTTCAACTAATGTAGTAGGGTCATTGGGTTTCAGATATTTATTATAAGTGTTGTTGCTAGCTGAGCCTGATCAACTCAATCTAGTATGTGATAGTTAGGACAAATGCTTGAGAGCTGAATACGACCTAGGAGGAACGAAGCTTGTGAAGACGACGAGTAAGGGTAACAGAACTTAAGACGGATTTTAGTTAGGAAGTACTCAATGCCAAATGGTGGCCGGCAGACCGTGAGATTAATTATGAAGTTTTTTGGAACTCAGAGAATGTTAAGACTAAGACGGAGTACCCCGATACTGTAGGGCACAAGGTTAAACGGTACTTCGCAAGTGGAAAGGTAAGAGGTTCAAGAATTTTTAGGATCGATCTCAGACCTTTAATCGAAGTCGCTGTTGAAAAGCAGGAATAAGATGTAGAGTGCAGCTATAGTCTTGGGCAAAGATTCAAGGTTGCAAAATAGAAAGAGAAACTTAAAATGAAGATGTCACAATGGACTTGATGGAATCAGTGACCTCTCAAAATCAGTAAAGTATGTAAGAAACGAAGGACTCAGATGCTCGAAACGGACGAGGTTCTGATGTTTGGACTATTAAGTGAATCAGCTGAGGAATAACTAAATTATGTGGAAGTAGAGGAAGTTAGCTTCTCAACTTGGCTATCGAGCAGACAACGTAAGCTAGTTAAACCGCAAACGGATCAACCTCGTCTCCCGAACCTTAAGTGTCGGATTTGAGAATTAAGGAGAGAAGTCAGTATGCGACCTAGGAACCAAAGATGGATGAGTAAATGGTGGTAGCAAGATTTATTATGAAGGGTGTATCAGACCCCTATATCTACTACAAGTCATTAAGATGTTTTGGAATGTGATAGACAAGTTTAGCAGTAGGTAAACGAAAATCGTCACTAGTACGAAGAAGTTAAGAATATTATGGAATGTTAAGGAGTCGTATATTTTCACTTGATGAGTGTCTCACACGTTTTGTTCAGAAAACTAAAAAGTGGCTTTGTCGACTAGACTGAATTTTTTGAAACCGAAGCTATCTCATAAGAGATCTTAAGTTGCAAAAATGTAACAATGGTTAGAGAGTTCTTTGAATCCCCCCTATTTACCTGTTGGATATTAAAACTAAGATATATGTTGTATCTAGTTATTCTAAGAGAGCTATCTATGTGATGAGGTCATGGGAAGTTACCATCCTAGTCGGTCGTCAAGTTGCACCTGCTGATCGCATTGTGATCCTTACATGTGGGTGATGTAGTATCAAAAGTAAGTATTTATGTTATCGTCTCCACAGGGACTGGTGCGATATTCTAAGCCGTTCAACAATTGATATCGTTCTGAGCTAGGGTTTCATGATTGTTTTGTTTCATGAACTATAAACTATGTAATTGTAAAAGGTATGAGACTTAACAGGGAAATGATTATGCTGGGATTAAATTTCATCAACCCACTTATACGTATTCTCAAATTAGGGTTGCGGATTCCAATTATCAATCGATATTACCACGTATCCCTCGACAACATCATTCGTGTCCAAATGAAGTTGTGATTTCTATTGTATCGTTTAAACGTCGATTTCCCAAACTACCAACCGATCCAATAGTCGATCGTATCGTTTAATCGACGATTTCTCCATCTATTAAACGATCCAAGAGCATGAAGCTGAGATACTCAAAGTGATTACCAAAACCTAATTCCATGTCTAGAACAAAAGCTTTGTTAGAAGATTATTCTAAACTAGATTTAAAAGGTATTTGTCAATAGCAAGTCAAATCCATAAAATTGTAATGAAAAGCAAGAATAACTTCAATATCTTGAAATAATTAAAATCACACAACACCATAATCAAAGAGAATACATACTAATAGAGTTTATTACATTTAATTCCAACAAAAAGAGTTTAGTTACTCATTGTCATGGTAACCTTACAAGGAGAAAAGAAGGGATGGAATGGAACCAAGCCATGATGTCTCAATGATCTTGTGTCTTCCTTCAATCCTTGTGCTCCTTGCTCTTTAGAGTCTCTCTGGTCTTTCTCCTGTTTCTCTCCTAAAGTGGCCTCTAATAATATGGTATGATCTTTCCCAACTAAAATGATGAATGACTTTTATAATTTATGTTCTGATCAAACTCGCCTTGCGAGTATGTCTGCTCGCCATGGCGAGTTAATGTTCCTTCACCAACGGGTTTTTGCCACGTCAGCTTTTGAGGATTTAGGCCTCCTTAACTCGCCTCGCGAGTGAGTTGCTCTCCATGGCGAGTTGTGTTCGCTCTAGGCTCGCCATGGCGCATGGGAAGCGAGTGGAAACTTGAACTTTCTGCCTCAGCTCGCCTTGAAGTCGCCTTTGAGCTCGCCGTGGCGAGTTGACCTTTGCATTTCTTCATGTTTTCTTACTTCTAAAGTGTCCAGGTATGCATTTTCCTACAAAGAGTTGGCATTAGATGTGAAAAGCATAATTGAATAATTCTTCAGTATTAGTGAGCTTTTCACTGGATAAATTGCAAACCAAGTAATCAAAGTGCCTAAAATATATAGTCTATTTAATTCCTTTTTGACACTTATCAGCGGGGTCTTACTCTCTTAGTTGATTTAGGCCTATCCCTCTGATGGCTAACTACACCTGTTGATCGCACGGTGATCCGTACGTGTGGGGTCTTGTTAATTCAAAGGTAATTGAAACATGAACTTAAACTGGTTTTCCAGTTTATCCTAATGCCATGAAGTGCCAAAGTTCCATTAGGTTAACCCATGCATGAATCTTAGGTATCTCAACTCACACTATCCCTCTCGGTAGTTCTACAAACGGGCAGCCCTATCAGCGTCTACCTTACGAAGGATGAAAGAAGAATGGTTCTAATAGGTTTCAGTCAATTTCCTGCAAGTTGTCGCTTGTTTCCTTAATCTATATCTAATTACCTCCTAGGTTCAGCAGAGTTACTACTCATTCTTAGTAACGTCGCCTCCTAAGTACTTATTACTAGGGTCAACTCACTCTCGGTAGCTTTCGCTAGTTACAAACTACTTACTTCCTAGACAAATAGTTATCAGTATAAGGATATAAATATCAAGATATAAGCATCTTGATAGTGATAGCAATGTTAGTCCCTGTCAGAACCGAAGTACCTAATCTAGGGTTGCGTCTACTACATAAATAAACCTAGGCTAATAAAACTAAATAGCTAAATAAAATAACTAAATAAACGACAAATAATTAAATAATTATCCAACAAAAAAACAAAGGTTCATCTTAGAAATCTAACCTATAACTGTAACACCCCGTTTCCCAAAAACCACAATTTAATAGATAAATCAGAGTAACATCATAAAAACGGAGTATTACGCTTCTATTCATTCAAGTAATAAATAGGAAAATTTCTATTTATTTAAATCAATCCTGTCAACAATATTCACTGAAATCGCAGCGGAAAAATATAACAATATTTATTCAACA
>Ga0228710_1005489_pt1 | contig 19660 bp, 5 predicted proteins | sample MedpolnodulmetaG_FD_177995 | JGI IMG/M metagenome (GOLD analysis project Ga0228710, IMG submission 177995) | Root nodule microbial communities from Medicago polymorpha collected in Santa Monica, California, United States - pink nodules | ecosystem: Host-associated > Plants > Roots > Nodule... | reverse complement strand
AAAAAAATAAAGATAAAAAAAAAAAAAAAAACAAAAAACCAAAAAAAAAAAAAAAAAAAAAAAAAAAAACTAAAATTCCTAAATCAAAAAACCAAGGATTCATTACATACATGCAGGGGCGGATCTAGATATTGGTGTGGCTAAAATTACAGAGAAACTATGATGGAAATATATGCAAATTATACTAAACTTTAAGTGATTTTCTCTTTCTGTCACTTTTAGCAATGCCATTAGTGAAGAGATCTGTGAAGACAAATGTATGCGACATTGTTTATACAGGTAGTGCTATCACTGTGAATGTTTAGATGAAAGCCAATGCAATACATGGTATTTTAGTAACAACATAATTCCTTGCAGAAATGAAGGCTACATTTTCTAAACTATATTTGGTGATGCTATCAACAAATCTAGATATCTCTTTGGACATGTTCAAGGCATCTATGGCTACTTTGATGGTTGATTAACATGCTATTAAGCTATTAGAAAGATTTCTCTTGGAAAAATGTTACTGTTATCTTGTTCTCAACATCATTCTCATGTTTTCTTGGCTCTGGTCTCAACTGAAAAAGTAACTCATTCATCAAGAATGTGATAACAACTTGTTCATAACAAAATTCCAATTCTAATCATGACAAAAATTCATTTCCAATTCTAAATCCCAATTCGGAAACCCTAAAACAAGCAATTGGAGAATGAATTGGTTTACCTTAGTTAGAGTGAGTGAGAACTGAGATAGTGAGAGTTGACTCGATTAGCAAATAGCAAAGAGAGAATGAGCAGACTGGTGGAGATGCAACGCGAGAGAAACTGAAAACTGCAGCGAGAGAGAGTGAGTCGCGATACAGAGTGTGAGACTGGTGAGAAGAGAACTGGGATTTATGTGTTTTTGACAAGAACCAGGGAGAAGAAGAGAGAAACGCTGCGTTGATTGATCGTAAAAAAACTAAGGGTCCATGCACTTTTATCCAATTTTAGCATTGGTCCCTGAGTCTTTTTCTGTTTGTCATTGGTCCTGCGGTTTGTAAAACTTTTTGGTTTTAGTTCTTCTGTCAAATATCTATTAAAAAACCAAAACTAACGGTGTGCCATGTGGACCAATCATGACATGCCACGTCACACACTAAAAGACAAAAAAAAATCAACTTTTTAATTATTATTTTATTTATTATTTTTTAACTTAAAAATATCATTAGTCCTTGCACTTTCATTATTTTTTGATATTAATCTCTGCACACTTTGGTATTGGTCCCTAAATTTCTTTTTACTTTTTTTAAAAAAAACATTCAATAAAATTATTTTGTTTTATTATTGTTTTGTTCATTATTTTTATTGAAAATAGTCATAAAAAAATAAAATAAAAAAAACTTTATAGGGAAATAGATTTTAGTATAAACCTATTTTTTTGATGAATTCATATTGATAATTAAATAAAAGAGACCAAACCTGTTAACGATGGACACTTTACATGAAAAGAAAAGCTACAACAATAGAGGAATTCGCAGCAGCAACATGAATTTATAAAAATAAAATCAAAAAAATATTTTAAAAAAAATGGAATGAGTTTTTTTTAAAAAAAAATTTTTTTTTTATTATTTTATGATTATTCTCAATAAAAATAATGAACAAAACAATAATAAAACATAATAATTTCATTGAATGTTTTTTTAAAAAAAATAATAATAATTCATGGACCAGTACCAAAGTACAAGGACTAATATAAAAAATATTGAAAGTGCAGGGACTAATTATATTTTTAAGTTCAAAAATAATGAATAAAATAACAATTAAAAAGTTGATTTTTTGTTTGTCTTTTACACTGTGTTTGGAATGAGAGATTTTGCTGAGAGGGAGATTGCAGCGAGAGAAATAGCAAAGAAACAGCACAACCACCATGTTTGGTTCAGGAGAGAAATTGAGGCGAGAGAGGTTAAATAGGCGAGTCCCACCACTTTTAGCTTTCTTATCTCGGATGCGAAGAAAGAGCGGCAAAACGTGTTTTTGCCTCAATTTTTCATTTATACCCTTGTCTCTCTTGTTTCTTAAGCCATAATTGTCTTGGTTGTCCTCCATCGCAGAAGCCCCTCTGCCACTTCCATGACTGGTTTCCCATTAGATCTATTTGTATGAGACTCTGTAAATGCTTTTTCTTTGTGAGGAGCATAACGAAACATGGAAATGTGATTTGGGGATGAGAAGAAGAATAGGGAAGGCAGTGGGAGAAGATAAACACGGAAAGGGAAGAAAGAAGCTAGAAGGGGATGGTCGGTTGCATGTGTGTAGATAAATTTTTTAATAGAATAAAAAAAACGTAATATTGTGTAATTAAAAATAAAAATTACATTGATGTTCTTGGTACAAATTACATGAAGCTATTTGATTTATTTCTTTGAAAGATGGATTTATTTGATTAATTAATTTTATTTTAAGATGATAAAATACTAAGTTAATTTTGAAAGAAATAAAATGTAAGCAGTATAAAATTAATGTTTTAAACACAAGGGTATTTTTGTCTTTTTAATAAGTAAACACACTTCTTTATCTTCAATCTCTCTTCTCTATCTTTTAAACCAAACAACATAAAAAATCTACTCTATTTTTTTCTTTTTCTCTCTTCACATACTCTCTCTCACTTATTTCTCTCTTTTCAATTTCTTCTCACAACCAAACACACTATTAGTGTGTCACGTGGCGTGCCATGTGATGAGTAAAACCGCAAGTGCACGATTCTAACGAAGTAGTAAAAAGAGAGTATCGTTCCAACAGAGAGTTGTTCAATTCAATTAACTTTAATTGATGATTAGAAAAGGTTTAAGTTGCAAAGTTGGGGTTTTTAAACGGTTTAAAATAATTATAATAAAAGAGCCTTGGGATGATTGGTCCATCATGGTGACAAACCCTTCTCAAATCAAGCATTAAACCTAGAACTTTATGTTAGACCTTCTTTCTAAAGACAAGTTTCTCTTTAGCCTATCACATCTCCTTTCGGTCTCAGTGAGTGTGTTTCTCTAGCAACCACGCCTATTTTCATGGTTGATTGCTATTGAAATCCTTGAAGCTCGAAACTTTATTGTCTCAAGGTTTGCTAGACTATTTTCATGTTTCACAATCCTTGTCTATATTCACCTGTTCCAATATTAAAACTTCATCTTTCGATCCATCGATTAATATTTGTTATTGATTATAAGAACAGTGAAATATATTTGAAATTAGGTTTACATAAAATTAGGGTTTAAGACTTGGTTTTGATTAGGATTACGTCATTAGACTTATCCAACAATCCCAAGACAAGAAGAGTCTGCTCACTCATGTTCACTGTAGACATAGAGAAGAAGAATAACATAAATAAAATAACAAGAAAGTAAAAGAAAGAACTTTTATTAAAGAAGACAATTGTCACTATTGAATTCCAAGAACAAAAGATGAATTGTTGTGATAGCTGGCTACTCTATTTATAGTTTACAATGACTTAAGCCCTAAGAAATACATCAGTAGAATGTTCCACAAGAAACCACATGCTTTTAGGTCAGAAATAAACTAATACGTATCTTGTCCGGGAAGCAGAAGCAGTAAAAGAGGATCATGGGGGTTGGCACAACTGTGTGGCTGGTGGCACGGGCCGTGCCAAGCTTCTGACTTGGGAAAATATATTTTTGTCTTCAAATCTTCGTATTTTTAGCTCGAATCAGCTCTAAATCCTCTTTCTTTTGCGCCAAGACTAAATCTTTCAATTATTTGTTCTTGAAATTAAATAACTTACAATTGAAGTTAAATAGTTCTAAAAAGGAAATAATATTATATAAAACGGAATCAAATATAAATAAAACGAACTCAAATATTATATTAAAAACACTAATTATTGAATCATCAAACTCCCCCACACTTGAATCTTTGCTTGTCCTCACATCAAACTCCCCCACATGAAATATTCTGGGAGAATGGATGAATATTAAATTGAACTATACATAAAAATTATTTAGTCAAAATCACAATATTTTAGTAAAATATATTTAAATTAAGGAGAATGTTAACGAGTGTCTTAAGAATATTTGTTAAGCATGTTAAACAAGCAAGTTTTCATGAAAAAATTGTGTAATCATTACTCGATAAAAGTAACATCTTATATTTTTAAGACAAAATTTATATGTGTAGATTCCTTAACCATTGTTCTAAGGACACTAGTTAGCGAGACCTTTAAATTAATGGTTGTATTTTTCTTGGTAATTACTCCCTCTGGTCCTTTTTTATTAGAAACAAAAGTGAGAATTTTTTTGTCCTTTTTATAAGAAATATTGACCAAGTTCAAGTATGTTTGAAACTAAATTTCATTTGTGCACTTATTTATTATGAGAGAGAATATTAAAAGTAAATAAGTTGGTGGAATAAAATGTAATTAATTTAAGGGTATTCATGATTATTTTTTAAAATCTAGTGGTGTATTAAATGAAGAGGACTATTTCAATGTATTTCCTAATTAAAATTAAAATAAAGATAAAAATGGACGCTTGTCTTGTAAGCAGGCCAATAATCGAAAGTTGTTTCATGGTTCACCAACGCACTAACCTACCCATATAAAAAGAAAATTACATTGCTTTTAGCGCTTATCAATTCCATAAAAATCAATTACTTCTACTTCACTCCAAAATTTTACACTCAGTTCTCATCACTCTCCAATTGCGTCTTCTTCTACCGAGTCAAGGGATTTCCAATCCACAGGAAACGTTATCGGTTGTAATTGGATCTGAATTATGGGTAGCATCCAAGAAGCGGTATCGACTGCAGAAGAGCGAGTGGAAGAAAACGACACCGTTTATGTTGCGGTGGGATTGAACGCTGAGAAGAACAGAAAACTATTGCATTGGACAACTCACAAATTTTCTGGGAACAATATTTGCCTTCTTCACATTCATCAACCCGACCTTGTCAATTCCTTCAGTCAGTCACACTCTCTCTTCAATTCTCCCACTTTTTTTATTAATTTTTTTTTGGAAGTTTTATGATCATCACATAACTTTCTTTGTTGGTGTGGTGGTTTAATTGATCAATTTATTGTTTGCTTGTTGGATTCAATGGTTGCAAATTTTGGATAAAGAGCTTAATTAAGCACTTATAACATAATCCCGTTTGGGTTGGATTATTTTTGAGCTTATGAAAAATAGCTTATGCAAATAAGCTTTCATGTTGATTCATAAGTTCTCACTAACAAAAATTGTATCTTCATAAATTGTTTTTTCATAAACTACCTTGACAAGCTTATGAATAATACTAAAAAGCTTGTTTATTTGCATAAGCTAAAAAATAAGTCAATCCAAACATGCCCAAGATATTTTCATAACCAAAGATAAAATAAAGTTGAATTTATGTTTTCATAAGCTTTCTTAAACAGTCTCACATTTACCTATGCCAGTTGATGAGTTCAAATAAGTCCATCCAAACAACCCATATTTTTGGTTGGTCTACTTGTTTCTCTTTTTGTCGCTTTTTTCTTTCAGTTAAAATTCCCAAGACCTTGGAGAAGAAGAAAGGAAGATTGATAATAATGTTATTCAATTGAACTCTTGGAGGGTGAAGTTGAGATGACAGATATATTGGCAATAAGTAATTGATAAACTAATGATGGAACCTTAATTGAAATTGAGTGGATGAAAATTTGACTTGTGATTAGTTTGTTATGGTTTCAAAGTATGCACGAAAGAGTGTCAATGAGTTGAACTGAGAAAGCGCTTGAAACTTAGGTTTTATTTGCTAAAACAGACGAAGCTCAAGCTTCACTCGTGTACTTACACAAAACAAGATAAAAGCTTTGATTTCGACTTGCTCAAAAATATAAAGTTTGAGCTTAACTTACGTGCATAGCTAATCTATATGCTTTATTTTGGTTCTGGTTCTGCATAGCTGAACTAGTTTGTAATGCACCTGTTTATGAAATTTGCATTTTAGGTAGAGTAGCTTAGGCTATATCTGATAGCTTGGTAATATTTAACGAAGTACACTTTTTTTCGTTTAATTTTCTCAAATGTAAAGCAGAAACAAATGTCTCTGAATATGAACCTAAAGACCATGCAATCAAGGCACTCCAAGAGCATGGTAGTCAAACAGTGCATGAACTCCTAGACCAGTACATCCTCACTCTGGTCCCAGCAGGGGTATTATTTCTTTCTAATTTTTTTTACCTCTATTACCAAGCTATTTAATATGTATCGCTATCTGCTGGCACTGAATCCGTAATCTAACTGTGTTTGTTTGGGGAAAAGTCCAATTTACTCCCTCCAACTCAGGATTAGGATTGTGTGCATTTAGTGCTCAAACATTAAAAATGTGCATTAAAATCCTCAAACTTTAAAACTGTGCACTTTAGTCGTTCGTTCAAACATAAACAGAAATTGTCATGCTCAAATAAATTTGACCAATTTTTGTGCCAACTTTCTTCATGGGAGAATTCCAGTTTACCTTCTTCAATTAGGTTCATGTGCACACTGGTCATTAAACCTAAAAATATGACATTTTCTGTTCAATTCTGATGGAAGTTAGTTAGAAGGACTAAACTACACATTTATCTACAGTCTAGGGATCATGTTGAGCATTTTAAAAGTTTGAGAACAAAAGTGCACACATCACTAAGTTGGAGGGGGAAAGTTTAGCCATTTTTCTTAATTATATAGACAACTAAATATGTTGTACCCAAAACAAAGACAACTAAATATATACAACAACAAAAGTAGTAACTACTTTCTCCAAAGATGTCAGGGAACATCAAATTTGAATTAAATACAGTTAAATTATTGGTTACCCTCTTTAGCAACTATTTCTTGATGAGGTCTAGACTTCTTTTACATTACACAGCATATTTGTGTAGGTACAGGCCTCTAAATTGTTGATTGAGAAGGATGATATTGAGAAAGGGATCATAGGAGCTATTGCTCAACACAATATTAGATGTCTTGTAATGGGAGCAGCTGCAGACAGACATAAGATGGGGTACCAATTCCAAACCTCATTTTGTTTTTTCTTTTGACTCTTTCATTGCGGGAAGGAAATAAGAAACTGCCCATTGTGTGGCTTTCCATCTACTATGCTAGTCTAGTTTGAGGAATGTGAGGAGTGAATCGCAACCATTGAATGGTCAAATTTGAAAAAGCACTTATCACATTCCTATCATTCTATATCATTTAAAATATCACACAATTAGATTCAGATATTTTACTTTTTATTATCCATGAAAGATCCAATGGTCGTATTTAACCCTGGGGGTTAGCATAATGGTGACTGATTAGCTTTGTAATTCAAACAAACAGAGTTTGAACCCCCATTGGGGAACGTATGGCGTAGTGCCTTCCTTTTCCCCTAAGTAAATAATAATTTCTCCATCCCCTTTAAAAAGATGGTCATTAATTATTCTTTATCTTCATAAAGATACAACCTCTGCAATTTTGTCCATGCGGGTGATGGGGGAGGTATTGGGATCCATTAATACCTGCTGATCGAATTTTAGAGAAATTTGACATTTGTAATAATATTTAGGATTTTTGGCATTTAGTTCATATTTTCTCACATAAGGGCAACCCGGTGCACTAAAGCTCCCGCATACGCAGGGTCCGGGAAGGGGTCCCACCATTTAGTTCATATTTTCTCACATATGAGAAGAATTTTAGACAGTAAAATCGCTTATATCAATGGAATATTAATCAGGTTTGGAATAATAAGGGGGGCCCTTGGCGCAACGGTAAAGTTGTTGTCACGTGATTTAAAGGTCACAGGTTCAAGTCCTGGAAACAACCTCTTGTGTAAAAAACAGGGTAAGATTGCGTACAATACACCAAAATGGTGGAATCCCTTCTCAGACCCTATGTGCGCGGGAGGTTTACTGCACCTGGCTGCCCTTTTTAATACATTTTGTTGAGATGGTATATGAAATGGGAGCTTTAATCCAATTTGCTTTGTGAAAAAGTCATTTTTTAGAAAATCAATGGGATAGTTTATGATCATTTTCTTTTTTACCCTATATCAAATAATTATATCTATATGCTGTAGAAGAGTGTTTAAAAACTTGTATAGAGAGTGGCAGAGACACATAGGTATACAGAAACGGCTAAAGGAGAAATGACTAATTTTGTTTTATTAATGATTGCCAGGTATTTGTATTTTAAATTCCATGTTTTGATAAGTTAAAAGGCAAACTGAATTAGTTCTATAAGAGAACTGAATATACCGAAACTCCAACTAATTATTTCATTTTCCTTCAGATGCCATTATAACCATGTTTGATCTTTCCACTTAGTTAATTTTACGATATTTTGTAATTTTTTTTAGAAAGGAGCAATATTCTGTAATTTTGGTAATAACTTGATAAGTTAATAATATGTGATGTCTCTTCCACTTTGTGAAATGTGAACAATAAAACAGGGTAGACAGTGAAAACACGCCTGGAATAGTGACTGCCCCTGTAGTGTTGATGCTCGACTCAAATACGGAAGCCAAACAATCTGAAAAGATTAAATCAGAATTGATTCCCGATGTATTGAAATATTATGGTATTCTTGCTGAATGTTTCTTTTCTTCTCATTTCCTTTATTGTTAATTTGAAAATGGCGTAGTTTTTTTTCTTCCAGCTCATGTCACTTATCATTAGGGGAATATAACTTGTGAAATGGTTGTGCAGATTCTGGTGACATGGAAGAGACTGAAAATGGCAATTCCCGCTGTTCTTTAAATGCAGAATGGTCCTTTAACAGTGTTGTTGCAAGAACAAAGTTGACAGACTTGCTTGTTTATGAGGTGAGAGGTGATTGATCTCCTTCAACCTTGTTTGCATAACTTTATGCTATTTTCATGCTTGCCTTTACATTTTCTGCTTGCTTCCATTATTTTGTGGTGGGACAATTTTTTGCCTGTGACATCATCCTCCTGGTCTTTAAAGGATTTTTTGGTTAAAGTCATGGTTTCTTATAAATAAGATCAGAGAGTATATTGACATTTTGAAATGATTTTGGATATTGGTCTCTATCTAGAAAAATATGCTCATTTCAATCTGTAGTCTGACATCTTCTGTCAGTTTTGGTAATTTTAGAATTGTTATTGTTTTGCAAGAGGTTGAAGATGAAAGGGAACAGGTAGGCAAAATGAACGGAATACTGGAAAAACTATCATAGCTGCTAAGAACATGGAACAGGAAGGATTTGGTTGTAGAGGCATTATAGAGATGGAAAGTAGAAAATGGTACAATTGAGGTTGAAAGAAAACAGATTCTGTCTTGTCTTAAATAAATTAAACCTAATAAAAAGTTTCTTTGTAAAATTTTGCTCTGGCTGCTAATCAGGGCATACTATTTGATCCATGTAGCCGACCCCACTCAGTCAGATACCGCTTGGGTGTTGTGTGTTGTTGTATTGAAAATATAGCATGTTTCATTCAATCACCAGAGTGCTTCCTAGTTTAACCGCCATTTTGAAGAAGTCTGGAGCTTGTCATTCATTCTTGCTGTTCTACTCTCTCATTCATTTTCTATTTTAGCCATAGCTTTGTAGTTAAATTTCAAAGCATAAAGATTTGTTGGATAAACATTTTCCTCCAAATTCAGTTTAGGCCGTAAGACACAATGCCTTCATTTCCAGGATCCTTACCACCGTGATGTTATGCATATGAAATATTATTTTAAAACATGAACCTGAATATCAACCGTAAAGGATTGTCAGATTAATGTGGTGAATATCCATGCTTGGACATTTATGAACATGCATGCATAAATGTGTAATAAATGTGCTCTATAAATCACCATCTGATTATGGATGAATATGAACTAAATTGATTCCATTTTATTCCTGAAACGTGCTTCAACTTGAACTTTTTACAGGATGATGAAGAATTACAAAACTGGCGTGCTAAGGAGATAAGTCTAAGAAAAGAAGTTGAAGTACAATTGGCAAGGGAAAAACAAGACGTACAAGAAATGAAGAACCAGCGAGATAAAATAATATGTGAATTGCATATGGTCCGAGACCAAAGTTCAGCTCTTAGAAACCAAATGTTTGAGTCCAAGTGTACGGTAACCGAGTTGGAAGAGAAGATTATATCAGCTGTGGACCTTTTGATAAGTTTCAAGGAAAAACGAGATAAGCTAAGGATTGAACATGCAAACGCAGTTAGGAAAGTTGAAGTGCTGAGAAAATTTGGAGAAATGGATACTACATCCTCTTATGTGGTAGAATTCCCTGCATTTTCCTTTATGGAGATCAATGAGGCAACTCAGGATTTTGACCAATCTTGGAAAATTGGAGAGGGAAGGTATGGAAGTGTTTACAAGGGACTGCTTCGCAACATGCCAGTCGCCATAAAAATGCTGCCCTCTTATGGTTGTCAAAGCCAATCGGAGTTCCAGCATCAGGTAATCTTATATTCTCTTTTTTAGTGTCTGCTTGGTTTTTTGAAATTTTGAGTCAGTCAGTGCTCATTAAAGACCCAAAATAGATCTCAGAATGGGTTGTGTTTGTCACTTGATCAGTACCTATCATTTTTCCTGTTTTCAAAGTATTGTTCTCTTTATAGCTGGGTCTAACTGTTTCTTCTGATCTGACTAAATTTTTTAAAAGAGGAATGCTAGGGCCACACCCCTTAAACACACTCCACTAGAATGAAGCCATGTCATCTCTTTATTTTAATTTTTCACTTGTTTACCGGTTTCTCTTTGACAGGGACTGACTTTTTTATTTATTTTAGGCTTTAATATGTGTTTCGTCCCTGCAATTAGGGGTCATTTAAAAATTGGTCCCTGTAATCGTTAATCCTGGCAAATTACCCTTGCAAAGTTTAATCATTTAAAATTTCGTCCCTTAACCCACTTAATGACTGCCACGTCATCAAATTAGCAAAATGGCATGGGAATGGACAAAAATACCCTCATCATCCTTCTTCTTCCTTTGAACAATGTATATGGTGCACTGTTCATCTTCTTCAATTTTCAGAAACAAACCATGAATCCAGAAATTGAGAAACCATTAATCACAAGAAATTCATCACTGAATTCATCTCAAACCCATTGTCAAATACAAGATATTATGTGACCTTTATAAACAACAACTCTCTAAATTACAATGCTTATATTCGAATTTGTTTTGGAAGTTGCAAAAGATTCAACAAATTGTTTTGAAAACACCAACAGCAACGTGAGAAAAAAAATCCCCAAAATCCATCTTCATCAAAAGGAAGTGAAAGAAAATCCCCTCCACCATATACACATTAACAGCAGCTTGAACACCATTCTTCATAAACTCAGATCCGCGGTAGTGATAACAACGCCATCGGAGTCCAAAACAGATCCAATGAATCAACGCCAAACCCACATAAACGAATCAACGCCAAACCCACGTAAACGAATCAACATAAACAGTGAAAACGATGGAGCAACATCAAACCCACTTCGACGAACGCGAAAAAAACGCAGGTTATTCGAACTCGAACACAACCCAGACCTCACACCAGATTTGGATTCTTGATTTGGATTTAAAAGCTCGGGTTGTTATTGATTTGGATTTTGCAGATTATGATGTTGTTTTGATGATGTTAATGTTGTTGTTTGATGTTGTCAACGACATATTTTGATAAGAAGGGAAGAGAAGAAGAAGAAGGGAAGAAAAGAAGAAGAAATAGGTATCAGGATGAGAAGAGAAGAGAAGGGAAAGGCATTTTTGTCCATTCCCATGCCATTTTGTTAATTTGATGACGTGGTAGTGATTAAGTTGGTCAAGGGACCAATTTTTAACTGATTAAACAATGCAAGGGTAAATCGCCAGGATTAGCGATTACAGGGACAAATTTTTAAATGGCGTCTAATTGCAAGGTCTAAACATACCTTAAAGCCTTAGTTGTATCACTTATGCATGTAGGGGCATGTGTTCGAACCCTAAACGCCCCACTTCTTCACATTTAAAATGAGGGAGTTTCAGCCACTAAACTACTTGAAGAAAAATAAACAAAGAATTTGAAGTGCTATCTTAAACCTTGTTGATCTGTCACAAGTATTATTTTTGTTGTGTGCAAGTGTGAGTTATATGTCCCATATCGGATAGAAAAGTAAAAGTTGAACATCTTATAAGTAAGAGGACCCATAAGCCCATGGCCTTAAGGTTTTGGGTAAGAGTGTGGCTCTCTTTCACTTGTGCGGTTGCTCTGCCTGGATGTGGGGGGGTCCCCTGCCTCCCCTCATGACCTAACAGTGGTATCAAAGTCCCAATTCGATGAAGGGTACGACGGAGGCAGCCGGTCCATTGCGGAGAAACCAACAACAGCGGTATAAGTTCCTTGTGTCGGTCCGTTGCGGAGAAGCCAGCAACAACGATACAAGCAAGTAAGAGCTTCCACTTGAGGAGGGACCATGATGAATTGATGGACTCAGAGCGGAGGGGGAGCTTCGGGGGACCACCACATCGTGGCTAGAGCAACCGTACAAGCAAGAGGACGTCACACTCTTACCGAAAACCTTAAGGCAATGAGTTTATGGGTCCTCTTACCTACAAGGTGTTCAACCTTTACTTTTCAATCTGATATGAGACATATGACTCACACTTGCACACAACATTTTTTAGCATCTTTTACTTTCTCCGTCTCATATTTGTCCACCCAAATTTATACCGGGAAGAATCGAATCTAAAACTTCGAGGATGAACACATAATATCTATTATTAAATTTTTAGTTTTATTCATGTTTAATTAATATCACTCAGATTATTAAAAAACTATATAATTAATGTCCACTCACAAATTATCTTTCCACGAAAAGGCATTTATTTATTTTTCCTATAAAAAGTTTGTTTATTTTTTTATAAATAAATAATTGAATTTTTTTAATTACTTCAAAAGGACCGTTTCATTGGTTGACCATGATCTTATCATGACCTGGGAGATGCAATTACCATGTATGCTACCGCGTTTTTAACAGAAAACGGATTTTTTTTTTATTCAACTTTTTATGTTTTTCGCAGAAATGTTTTTAATATTATAAACAAACATATTTTCAATATCATTTTCTGTTTTTAATGGAAATGGATCTGAACTCAGTTTGAAGAGAGTTGTAATATTGCAAAGGTGATCATATTTCAAAGCACTAGTAATATGTATCAATAAAATGGTAAATACAAGGATTCTTACTATGCTATAATTATAGACAAAGAGAACCGATGGGATCAATGCAAATACCTTGCTAAGTCACAAACCTATTTCATGAAAACTAATAATTTTTAATCAAAAAACATATCAAAATTTAAATTGAAAATGAATTAAATATTTGAAATTTTGTGATTGAATGCTTTAAAGGTGATGTGTTAGCTTCGACACCAGCACCAACCCCATCACCAACATTCTTACTGCCCAAGTCTAAAACAAATTCTACTCAACAATTTCAACGTGTTACAACTGGTACGTACATCACCCTTCTACCTTTTTTATCATAAATTTTGAAATCTATGAGACTTTGTCTATAAAATTATTATTAAAGCAAAATATATACCAACTCCTCTTGCTCTTTATGCTTATGATTGCTTGCAGGTAGTCACTCTAACCTGAAAAGGAAAGTCATTATAGCTAATATATCAAACTTCAAGTTAATCGTTATTGTCAATCTTTAACTACTACATTTGCAAAGAAATAACAACTAGGTGCTAGGTAGTTAATTCCTCATGTATAAATAGAAGGATAAAAAGTTGTAGGGAGAGAAGAAGAATTTCATCACATATATTCCATGCCTTGTTTTCTTTGACCTACTCTTATTTATAAGTGTCCATATTCCTATTTTCTATATTACCCTTTGCAGCTCTTTGACTCATTACTAGGGGTGTACATGGGTTGGGTCAACCTATAAAACCTGGTCAAACCCACCTAAAAAAATCCTAAATTGTGGGTTGAGTTGAGTAATTGGGTGAGTATGGTTTTAAAAATGAAAAACCCATAAAAAAATAACGGGTTTTGGGTAAAACCATATCCAAACCCAATAATGCCATTATTTTTATTTTCATTGGGAAGAAGGAAATACAAAAGATTTTGGTCATAAATCAAATCTAATTTTCAAAATTGACAAAATGCATTCCCATTATTGAAAATCAAAACATGTTAAAGTTACAAATTTGAATGTTGCATTTTTTTTGTTGTTTTGATACTAATGCAATTATATGTCATACAACTTTAGTTTGTTGCAATGAAATTTACTACCTCATATTTATCATTTATAATTTTTTTACGCGAAAATATACTGAAAATATGTTCTACAATTTTTTTTAGAAAATAAAAAAATTGAGTAATTTTTATGAAAATAATCATCTTTCATTCATTTAATGTTAACAAAACATAAAAATAATTTAGTAACCCACTACCCAACCCAACCCAAACTTTTATGAAAATAATCATCATTTATTCATTTAATGTTAACAAAAACATAAAAATAATTTGGGTAACCCACTACCCAACCCAACCCAAACCAGAAATTAGTGGGTTTGCCCAAACCGGTTCAATAGTGTAACGGGTGGTTATTTTACTTCACCCAAACCGGAGTACCCTATATGGTTTGAGTCTTGGGTTTGGCCAAACCCAACCCAAACCGGCCCACGTACACCCCTACTCATTACAAGGTCATTGCACACCAAATAACTACATAACAAAATAAAATTTATTTATTTAATCAGTTTCGTTTCATCCATCAACACATAATTAATCAGTTTTCTTTATCAACAGGTGTTGTAAGTGCAGTTATGACCATCATATTATTGTTAATCTGCATCATTATTTATTGTATTAGAAGCAAATCATCAATATGGCAAGGAAAATTTCAGTTTAGAACCAACAATGATAACAATATTGAAGCATTTTTAAAAGATCATGGAGCTCTATTGCAGAAAAGATATAAATATTCAGAAATAAAAAAAATGACAGACTCTTTCAAGGTTAAACTTGGTCAAGGGGGTTTTGGAGTTGTGTACAAAGGAAAGTTACTCAATGATTGTCATGTTGCTATAAAGATATTGAATTCATCCAAGGGAAACGGTGAAGAATTTATTAATGAGGTTGCAAGTATTACTAGAACCTCACATGTTAATGTTGTCACCCTTCTTGGATTTTGTTTTGAAGGCACAAAAAAAGCACTCATATATGAATTTATGTCAAATGGTTCTCTTGAAAAATTTATTTACAATAAAGGACCTGAGACAATTGCATCTTTGAGTTGGGATAATTTGTATCAAATTGCAAAAGGGATAGCTCGTGGACTAGAGTACTTGCATAGAGGATGTACAACTAGAATTTTACATTTCGACATAAAACCACATAACATTCTTTTAGATGAGAATTTATGTCCAAAGATTTCAGATTTTGGACTTGCAAAACTTTGTCCAAAAAGAGAGAGCATTATTTCGATGTCAGATCAAAGAGGGACAATGGGATATGTAGCTCCAGAAGTGTGGAATAGACATTTCGGAGGAGTCTCATACAAGTCCGATGTTTATAGTTATGGAATGATGTTGCTGGAAATGGTTGGAGGGAGGAAAAACATTATTGCTGATGCAAGTCACACAAGTGAGATATACCTTCCACATTGGGTATACAGTAGGCTTGAGTTTGGCACTAATCTGAGACCTGATGGAGTTATGGATACAAAAGAAGATGAGATCGCAAGGAGAATGACAATTGTTGGTTTATGGTGCATTCAAACATTTCCAAGTGATAGACCTACAATGAGTAAAGTGATTGAAATGTTAGAAGTTAATATGAATTCACTAGAAATGCCACCAAAACCATTACATTCATCTCCCACTAGATCAGTATCAGAGTCTTCTTAACATTTGAGTATATGTATAATTGTTATATATAGTTTTTAATCAGAGTTGATAACCTCTTCAAATAAAGACAATCTCCACCCCTTTAATCATCTTGTGAAGCAATTGGGTTTAACTGTCTCAAATAGTTTTTATATTTATTGCAAAGTCATGAACAATTGATCATGTAAATTAAACTCTATGTTATCATCTTTATATCCTTTAGAAGTTTGTTGTTGCATATGCTACAAATGGAGAACAAGCAATACTAGAAAATGTTTTTATCTTATGTGAAAGTAACTAGTAAGCCGTGAAAGTATATTCCTCAATCACGGCTTACTAGTTAATATACTTAATATGTGCTATGAAAATATAAGACATATTAGTAAAACATTCATTTTCTCCCATAGTAATGACATCTATTTTTTTTTTTTTTGAGGTAATCTAAATTTTTATGACAAATGCTAACATGTATCCGGTACATGTTAAAAAAATCAAGGATGAAAATTATGTATTGAAAAAGTGTCATAATATAACTTAAGGACATATGTTAGCATAACAAATTTTTTATTTAATGTGACCATTGTAATGACACCTAAATTAAAAACTTATAATTGAATGTATCAAATCCTTTGCAATCATTGAAGAGTCCACTAGAATCCACACCCTTAAATATTTTATCTTACTTGTTTTTAACACTCAGTTCTCTTCATCTCTTCAAAAAACATTTAGATCTTTTATTTAATTAGACCTCTCCTTTAAGAGTAGAGGATCCAGTTACATAGTTGAATGAATATTTCCTCACAAAATCTATGTATAGCGAATTTGTTTTCACGAATTTATCCCAAGGAGTGTTATTTAGTTGCATAAAGTGAATTTTAAATTAAGGCATTTTAAGTGTGTTGACATAAAAACATAAAAATTAAGAACACTAAATGTGTAATTTTATTTGAGGCATGTCACACTAAATATGAATATTGCTCCCAATCAAATATTTGAATATTGATTCATCAAACTGTGAGAGTCTAACTCATTCCGTTAGACTCAACCTCATTAATGCAAGAACTTTTTAAAAATAAATAACATTATATTTATAGAAATTTGAAGAAAAAAGAATTTAAGATACGTATAACCAATAAAGTAGTTATCGAATCAAACTTGTAACATGAACTAAAAGTCTACGACTATCATTTTAACTATTAATTAACTGACCTAGGCGCGAAGATGTTTAAAGAATTTGACATAATGAAATATATTTAAAGCAAAAAATATTTGGAGCCTAATATGAGTGTTAAAAAATTTGGAGGTCTAAAGTTTTTGCTTTATTTACGGCGGCCCCTTTGGATTGGCATGCACCATTATCTACATGATTGCCACCAAAATCGGAATTAAAATGTGAGCAAAATTTTGTTGCCTTTAAGTTATATTAAAGAGCAGTGCTATATACACTGACGCATTGCTCACGAATTGAAGATGTACTCTTGTTTTCCCCCACTAAATCTAAATAAATGTCTCAATGTAAAACCTGGTGTGTCAACGTTATTATACATAGACATAGATTCCTTAAAAAAACGTTATTATACATAGATAGATTAAAATCTTTTGAATTTCATCCTATATACGTGCATGGCTTATGCAGCAAATTCTTGTGAATTGTTTTTGGTGAGGATTAACATAGCCAATAGAAACTTACTACATAAGCCATGATTTCAATAGTTTCAAGAAGGTAATGAGATTACACATATGAGAAAAATATGAGTTTTTTTTAGTGAATTGATGAAAGTTTTGTGGGAAGAAGAGAAAAGGGTAAGGTTGAAGGAGATGAAAAAATTGCAATAAAGGTGAAAGGCGATGTGCTTGTGTAGTTGTGTGAGAGAAATAAAGACGAGATTGTGGGAACCGAAAACATGGTTGGCATGTGTCATAATAGCAAATAAACGCCTGCCACCTCATGTCGTGAAAATTTTGTGGAAGTGTCTTTCGCTGGATCTAGCATTTTCCTATATGAAAATGCATAACACATTCGTGGAATTTTGTGAATTTTTTTCCGCTTGACTCATTTTTCCTAGTGATTCTATTCCTGTGTGCTTATAGTAATGTCACCCAATTTTGTAATAATATTGTACGATTACTTCGACCCTCACCTTTAGTCTTTTTAAGTGTGGACACATATTTTCACTTGTCTACCATTATATATGTGAAGTTCCTCCTCTCTTGGTGGCTGGGTTTTGATGCTTTGCAGTGGCAGTTATTAGTGCTTCGGTCAGGGGCAGTCCTTTGAATTTGGATGCCTTAGGCAAATTATGAGATGGTGCCTTTATGTTTTTTTTTTTTTACAGAAAGTACACAAGAATAAAAGGAATGAACTAGAAAAATTATTGCACATTTTCTTTGACATTGTGCAAAAAGAACACGAGTATGAATTTTTTAAATGCGAACCAATTGGCTTTAAACTATGGTTCATGCTCCAAAGTCTACACTCGGCACTCAAAAATTCATTAACTAAAGAGAGCATGTTTTACAAAATAGCACACATGAATCATAATTAAATGTATATATTCATTTTTTTTTTGAAGAGGCTAAAATGAAATATATTACCACATAAAAGCGTTATTCCCAGCACAAGGGGTGCCAAGGAAAAACGGCAAGGTCTGAACAATATTTACAAAGGGAACCGAAGACATAAAAAGATGAACAAAAGGAAGGAAACTATTAGCCTATGCCCAAAATGGTGAACAGGCTAAGCCACCAGCCATGCAGCTGGAAGGGAAGGGAAGTGTGCTTCGCCTTCAACCACATATAGGAGATGGACTTAATCCTTTCAACCACCTGCAAAGGCGGGCCTTCTTTGCCTTTAAACAATCTGCTGTTTCTTTCCTTCCAGATTTCCCAGACTGCTGCATACCAAATAACCTGTAAAATAGAGCGTCGTTTCTTCCCGATCCCACCACAATAGACAAACTGATTGAAATGGTCCGGGACGTAATAAGGATTGACCACGGAGACAGCAATCCACCCATAAATCAAGTGCCAAACAGAACCGAAAATATTACAGTGCAAAAATAGATGAGGACTTGATTCGACAAAGTCACATCCCGCCACGCACATCCTGGCATCCTGATGAATAACACCTCGCCGGAGGAGATTGTCTTTAGTAGGCAATTTGTCCCGAAACAAGCGTCAGACGAACACCACCACCTTAAGAGGAACATCCTTGTGCCAAATAGAAGAAGCATCAACCGGTAACTCTATATGCGGTTGAATAGTAAGAGAGTTATACAGGCTGCGAACAGTGAATGAGTTTGAGGTCTCCAAAGTCCAAAGCCATCTGTCGTCGTTGTTAACCTGCAGGGTAACATTAGCAAGCAGTAATATGAATTCCCCCACCAGCTCCTCCTCCCAGGCGAACAACCTCCGCCTCCATCTCCACGCCTCACCCCCTCCCCCCATCCTAACTGCGACATCTCTAACACTGACGCCCCTTTAAACACTGACAAGTCATATAATCTACTAAACCTGACACTAAAAGACACCCTACCACACCAAACATCAGTCCAAAACAGCGTAGTTCTCCCGTTCCCAACACAACGACTGACATGATCGCTGAAACTTCTCTCCGTACTCAAACTATGAACGACACGCCACCACTCAGAAGCCTGACTACCCCCTCCTCTCAACCGCCCCTCAACCATACCATACCGCGCTGTCAAAACCCTAAACCATAAACTCTCTCTATCCTCCAACAACATCCAACACCACTTCCCTAAAAGTGCTACATTAAACTCCCTAATTCTCCTTACCCCCAAACCGCCAACCTCCTTACTCCTACAAACAGAATTCCAGTCCACCCAAGAAATTTTCCTATGGTCAGC
>Ga0228710_1005488_pt1 | contig 19662 bp, 15 predicted proteins | sample MedpolnodulmetaG_FD_177995 | JGI IMG/M metagenome (GOLD analysis project Ga0228710, IMG submission 177995) | Root nodule microbial communities from Medicago polymorpha collected in Santa Monica, California, United States - pink nodules | ecosystem: Host-associated > Plants > Roots > Nodule... | reverse complement strand
ATTTGCTACTAGCTTTCTCACACCTGTTTTTTGATAAAATGGGTGTTATATGTTTGTTATCACACCTGATTTTGTATTCAAACAGGTGTTATATGTGCGGTTTTACACCTATTTTAGTGTAAAAGTGTGGTTACAAATACATATATCACACCAGTTTATTAAAAAAAAATAGGTACAATATGTTGTTTTTATACCCAATAAAAAACAGGTGTCGTATCTCAAACTTACAACACCCGATGATATAACCCCGGCAAAAAACAGGTCTTAAACCTCAAAAAAACAGGTTTTGTATCCCTGATTTGCACTAGTGCTAGCTTATAGTTGATAGCGGATAAGCCAGTTGATTGAATTTGTGGTATTTGATAAAATTAATTGTTGAAGTAGTTTATAAATATAAACTGACATAAACAATGTGCACTTAATTAATACTTTTTTTTCAATTAAAATTGAAAGGGTAAAATTGAGATAAAAAGTGATAAGTTATAAGTTTTAAGGTAGAAGATACTTGAATTACCATGTCACAAACTGCTACAAGTTCATAAAAACAAGCTATAAGCTAACAGATCTTTTTTTAATAATATGAGCTTATAAATCATAAGCTCAAATTTATGTCTTACCAAACAAATCCTAATTCATCGAATTACTAACACGTTAAGTTATCAACTAATGTAATTTGTTTTTTTATTTCTTCTACTTTAATTAACAAACTGAACCAATTATTACTAACATTGTTGGTAATCGTTTATCATTTTACCCTTTCCCTCTTCATAATCCATTTATATGTTTTATTTAGTAAGTTAAGTTCTTGTTCGAGATTTAGATGTTTTTTTTCAAAATTTAATCATCTTAGCGGAAGCATCCCAAGAATGGATCTTGATTAAACCATTAATCACAAATCAAATACTTTAAAGGGATTCATGGATTTACATCTTAAAGCGTCGAGGAGAACCACATCAAGATTGGATCACGTGTGGTGCTCGAACGACAACACCCTACTCAGTCCCCACAAACATGATTCTTTCATTCATAATGCTAGTTGGAACGAATGGATGCTTTTGAGATAAAAAGGTTTAGAACTTATGCAACGGCTAAGGTTTCTCAAATGAAATGTAAGAGGTGTTCTTTTGCTTCAAAAAAAAGGGATCTATTTAAAGAACCACTTTGTGGGCATCATATCTTATGGTGTACCACAACTCCAATTAAACATATTGTACATTATGGTATACATTTTTTCACTTAAGCACATTGTATCCTACAATGTACAACATTTTTTTAATTTGCACTAGTGCATCGTAAGATCTCACTATCGAATAATAAATAAGTGAGACTTTTTTATTTTAAACTTTCATCAATCTGTTGTGTGACCTTGTATATTCTCATAACATCGAAAATAATATTGAATCACATATTTAATATTTGACTTGCTTTGGTTCCTTAACTTATTTTTGGATTTCATTTTGGTCCCGTAACTTTAAACTGTCTCAATTTGGTCCCATAAGTATCCCTCTGTTAACTCAAGTGGTCCTTTATGTTAGTTTTTTTTTCAAAAAATGTTAACTTTGTCAAGGTAGGCTTCCACATGGGCATGACGTTACAGTTCTGAGAATTTAGAGAGAGAATGAAGAAAACGTAGAGAGAAGGAGAAGAAAAACGCAGAGAGAGAAGTTGAAGAAAGATACTAAAGATCAAAGCAAATCTGAAAACGGAGATGATTGATGAACTCAAATAGCAATTCCAGGTATGTTTCCTCTATTTAGTCGCGAATCTCATGTTAAAATATGATTTTTTTTTCTGATTAGGTGTTCGAAATTGTCTAGGGTTTTGAAAAATTATAAAGGGTTATGAAGATTTCAATGAATTTTTTTAGTTTTTAAGGTTAATTTCCTCTTCTTCTTCGCGAATCTCAAGTTAGAACGTGTTTGTTTGTTTGATTAGGGTTCTAGGGTTTTGAAAAATTTCAATGAATTTGTTACATTTTAAGGTTCTATATGCATGGATTTGGTTTATGTATTGTTTATTCCTTCTTAAAAGTGGAATTTTGGTTGTGGTGTTGGATTTATATATGTTAAATTAGGGTTTTATAATGTTGTGTTGTGAGTGGTCCAATATTTTTGAATATTGTGCATAAATTTGATTAGGTTTTTTTCCTTTCTTATATTAATGGTAAAAAATAGATGGACCAAATCTTTGAGTGTGTGGTACATCATGCTGGGGATTTTAGTAGCTTTATGGACCCTGATTATGTAGGACCAGAAGAAACACTAGATTGTGACCCAGACTTTTTCTCCTACTTTGCTTTGTTAACAACCTTAAAAAGATTAGGTTATGTTAGTCTTAAATCTCTGTGGTATTATGATCCTGTTTTGGAAGATGGGATGATTCCTTTGAATAGTGATAATGGTTGTCGAAGGATGCAGAGTATTGCACTTTAATATGATAGGGTCCATTTGTATGTTGTCCACCCTATGTCACAACCTGATATTGTAGCCCTTGACCCATTGATAGAATATCCTTGTATGACCCCACCTGTCCCACCTGTTGTTAACGAGACAAATGAAGGTCCCATTGATGTAGGTCCCACTACTGAAGGTAAAAATGCTGATAGTGGTGTAAGTGGTCCCAACTGTGATGTGAATGAAAATGGGCCTGAGTTGGACTTAAATGATTTAGGCCCAATGATGGATGAGAATGGTTTGTTTGGTGAGCATGAGAATGAGCCTGGATTGAATGAAGGTGTGAATGAAGATGGGCTGGGTAATGAAGAGGGTATGAAAATGTGACTTCTGAGAGGGAAGATAGTGCCTTGGAGGTACATTTTGGTGACTCAGAAGATGAGGTGGGTATAGGAGGAAATCTAGATAGTGGGGTATAGGAGGAAACCAACTGCTACCTTAAATGAAGAGTCTGTGTTTAATGAACCAACTGCGAATGTTGAAAGTGTTGTTGGTGAGGGATCTGTTGTGAATGAAGCAACTGTGAATGTTGAAAACGTTGTTGGTGACAGTTATGCTGTGAATGAAGATAGTGGGAATGAAGCAAATGTTCAAGCTGAAACCATAAGAGGTGAGGGAACTGGTACTGCTAAGAAAGGGAAAAAGAAGAAGGGCGAATTTGGTAAGAGGAGAGGAAGAGGAAGGCCTGAGAAGAAAACAACTACAGAGCCTGTGTCTGAAGATGACATAATTGAACATCTTAGGAGATCTGTTAACAATGAAGGAGAAGTAGGTCAATCAAGTGTTGTGGGGGACAAGGGATTAAGTGATGTGGAAGAATATAACTCTGAGCTGGATAGTGGTTCTGATAGTGATGAAGATGGTGTAGAGAACCCCCAAATTCCCAACTTTCAAGATGCCAAGTGGAATGAAAGAGTTTAAATGTGAGGTGGGTACTTTATTTATGACAAAGCTTGATTTTCAAAATGTTGTTAGAACTTATGCTGTTGAGAATGCTAAGGAATTAAAGTTTAAAAAAAATGATAAAGAAGGAATGAGGGTTACTTGCAAAGGTGAAGGTTATGAATGGGAGATGTATTGTGCTAAAATTAAAGGTGAGGAACCATGGAAGTTGAGGAAAGTTACTGAAGGGGATCATACATGTGCTCCAGAGTTTAGAGTGAAGATGATAAACTCTAAATGGTTAGGATCTAAACTACACACAAGGGTTAGGGAGAATAGGGACTTACAGGTTACTACAATTATGCAGAGGGCTCAACATAAGTTGGGTATGGGTGTCAACAGAAGCAAAGCTTATAGGGCAAAGAATTATGTTGTTGAATTTGTTGAAGGTAGCTTTAGAGAGCAATATAGAAGGTTACATGACTATGGCAAAGAATTAATTAGATCCAATCCACATTCATCTATAACCATTACTAGTACCCCTTATATAGGTACTAAGGCTAGCCTAGAAAATCCTGATGCCATAGTTTGTCCTCACTTTCAGAGAATGTATGTGTGTTTTAAGGGGTGTAGGGATAGTTTCTTCAATTGCAGACCCATTATTGGTCTTGATGGGTGTTTTCTTAAGACCCCTTATGGTGGAATGCTATTGGCTGCAATTGGAATGGATCCTAATGACCAAATACTTTCAATTTCATATGCTATTGTGGAAGGAAAGACTAAAGAATCATGGGAATGGTTTTTGGAGCTTCTCATAACTGATTTGGGTGGCACCAGACTTTGCAAAACTTACACTATAATAAGTGATCAACAAAAGGTAAAATAACTAATGACTTTTCTTTAATATGCTCAAATACTTAGTTATTAATTGCATATATTAATTTTAATTGTTGTTTTTTTTTAAATGTATTATGTTAAACATGGATTTTTTCCAGCAATTGGTAAATTGGTTCCTGGAGTTGACTAGAGGTTTTGTGTCAGACACCTCTACAATAAATTTAGGAAGAGATTCCTTGGGAAGAAACTGAAAGAATTGATGTGGAGGACTGCAAAGGCAACATACAGAAATGCATTTGAGAGGGAAATGGTGGAAATCAAGAAAATTAGTGAGGAAGCTTTTAATTATCTGTGTGAAATTGAACCAAGGCATTGGACTAGGGCAATGTTTAAAGGTGATACAAAGTGTGACACACTAGTGAATAACATATCAGAAGCATTTAATTATATTATTGTTGTTCCAAGGTCCAAGCCAGTTGTTTCTATGTTGGAGGATATCATAGTGTATGTGATGGAAAAATGGCAGATCAACAGAGAGAAAATTGATAAGTATGCTGATGGTGAAGTTCTGCCAAATATCAAGAAATAACTAGAAAAGGAATCTTCTTATACAAACAACTGGCTAGTAAGGTATGAGTAACATAGTGATTCACTTCTTTTATTTATATTCATATGCTGATATTTAATGTTTATAATCTTAATGTTAATCTTAATGTAGGCAAGGTGGAGATCATGATTTCCAAGTTACACATATGTCAAACACTGGAGATAAGTATGCTGTAAAGTTGTTGGACAAAGTGTGTGATTGCAGGAAATGGTTGTTGACAGGACTGCCATGTTGTCATGCCATTTCTTGCATGAAATACAAAAATTACAAGATAGTTGACTATGTGCCATTAATATTCAAGAAAGAGCAATATGCTGCATGTTATTCCAACATCATTTTTCTTGTCAATGGCCAAGATCTATGGATGAGGACAAACTGCATTGATCTACAACCACCACTTGTGAAAAGGCAACCAGGTAGACCTAAAAAGAAGAGGAGATTGGATGCAAGTGAACTAATGAGAGATAACTCACAAATGAAGAGAGCTTCTTATGGAATTAAGTGTAGTAGGTGCAAGCAAACTAGACACAACAAGTCAACATGCCCACTACCTCCACCACCAACCCCATCAGAGACTCAAGCAACAAGTCAGACTCAAGCACAATCTTCTCAACCACAAGCACAACAATCTCAGGCACAACAATCTCAGCCACAAGCTTCTCATCCACAGGCACAATCATCTCAACCACCAATTCAGAAGAAAAAGAGATCACATAGGAAAAGAAAGAATGTGGACCAAGTTGCTGCAACTCAACCAACACAAGCAAAAAAGAAAGGAAATAAGGTGTCAAAGAAGGCAGGATCCGCATCTCAGCCTTAGAACATTAGTTTTGAATGTCTTTTTGGTTAACCTTAGAAAGGAAAGAATGTCTTTTTGAATGTAATATGTGCTATTAGGCACTTTTGAATGTCTTTTTGGTTAACTGGTATTAAGTAGCCTAGTAAGTACTATTTCATGTAATATGTGCTATTGACTGATATTAAGCACATTTGAATTTCTTTTTGGTTAGCAATGTAGCACTTTATGACTGTTAAGCACTTGGTGATGTAACATTGCTACTGGTTTGATCTATTATGTGCTATAATGCACTTAAGAATATATGGAATGATGTGCTATTAAGCACTTTTGAATGCACTAATTTGGAAATCTTATAATACAGTTTCTGTTATAGCCTTATTCAATTCAACATAATTGTAGCAGTTTATAGTAGTTCCTGTTATAGCATTATAGCAGTTTAAAAGCTTATGTCAACATTATATGCTTAAACTGAACATAAACAAACTATTGCATTCATCCAAAGCCAACATTATATTCATTCAGCATACTCAACACATTACATTCATCAAACACATTACATTCATTCATAATCAACTTAAACATTACATTCATAACAAGACTTTAAAACATTACATTCATTCATAACAAAACCTAAATACATCATTGTTCTTATTTCAAATAAAATCCACTCATAATGGATGTGGTTTTGCAAACTAACATTGTTTCTAATACAGCACAATCCCAAAGCATAAAAATCCAAAAATAATGTCATTATCAACCATTGCCTTGTTCTTGATAACTCACTCTTCAACTTGTTTTTCTTTTTCTTATGTTTTTCAATCTTCAACTTCTGTTTTTCAATCTTCAAATCCCTTTCATCCATAACATCATCTTCGTTAACTAACTTAAAGTAGCTGCATCCTTTGTCACTCGAATTCTTGTAGTTTCTACAACCCCATAATTTCTTTCCACAATTAAGATTCAATACATCAGTTACAGTTCAAATTACAAGTGTATCTCCACACCTACAATTTGGTATTGACCTTCTTCTCAAAGTTGACCCAACAGATCCAGATACATACGAGTTTTCGTGAACCCATGAAGTTTTTGATGTCTGGTTTGACATTTCAGATGAAGGTGTTGTGTGGTTCGAAATTCTTGGTGAAAATCTGGAGAATGAAGACAAAAAAGAATGGTGGAAGAGGGAGAAGGCAGGGTCACGATGGAGAAGAAGAGGAATGGTGGAAGAGGAAAAAAAACCCTAATTTTCACCAATCTTTCCCCTTTTATATTGCTGACAAGGTTTGCCATGTAATCTAATGATAGACCCACGTCGAAAGCGTAGCTGGACAAAATTAACGTTTTTTGAAGAAAAAAAACTAACATAAGGGGCCACTTGGGTAAACAGATGGATAGTTATGGGACTAAGTTGAGACAGTTTAAAGTTACGAGACCAAAATGAAATCCAAAAATAAGTTAAGGGACCAAAGCATGTATTAAGCCTTAGTATTATTAACAATGAGTGGTATTTAACAACACATCACTGTTACCCAAGTAACAAGAATGTCATGTGATCTGACAAAGTTTCCCTCATCTATAAATTGAACATAAGAAATATATTGTGTTATCCTTGTCCAGCTCACCATTGGACTCATAGACATTTCTTTTGTTTTGTACGAGAGAAAAATTTCATCTAGGTCACTCATGTCCATCAAAATGATTTATGGAGTATTCATCATATGACTTTATAGTAATCATTTTATGGACAACATTTGAATGACAACAAAATAATCAACTCCTACATCTAGGTACACAGTGGTTTCAGGTTAAAGGGTTAAATACATAACTATCACTATGAGAATATCTTATGGCACTTTTCGTAACTCTTGCTATGTAGAATTCTAATGGCAGCTCAATCCATTACAAATATTACTCTAATGTTTATACTTATGTGAAAACATGACTACTCTTTATCAATGACATGTGAGATATGGTCATCAATCTACCCACATAATAGTCTATATGCCTTACAACTCTCCTATTTCTATTGACTTTTTTATTTTGAAACAAAACAAAACCAATAAAGAAATATCTTATTATTATAAACACATATATACAAGAAAAACATAAACTTATATCAAAGTCAGAATGCAAAGTCATATCCAATCAATATATAGATTGACTATTAGTATTAGGGCTTACTACAATTGTTCTATTTTTTAAAGTTTCAGCTTGTCATTTCGAATTTCACTCATAATTTGTGATTTTAGTTAAGATGAAACTTAGTAACATGAACAATATTTAGTTAAGGTGAATTGTCTTGGGAACCAGCCCAATCTTACCCTTTTATCATATCGTTCTTATTGAACATGTATCACATCGAGTTAACTCGTCCCTTGCACTCCTACGTTGTATTACCAAAAAAGAGGATGTTGTAACTAGTGGATGGACGTGGAGGAAGAGCTAGATATACAAAGCATAGCAAATCAAGTTCGAATATTGATTGAAGCAATTCACACATTTAGTGTATGCATGATGCGTATCAAATATAATTATCTTTTGTAGAATGAACCTATTGAAAACCATATATATGTAAATGTTCAAACAAATATATGGTATTTCACAATGAGACAAACAAATGTTCAAATCTCAATTTAAAGAAATAATCACTTTTGGTATTTCACACGCCTCAACTAGGATTACTTTCAATGACATATGTAAAATTATAATGTTTCCTTAGAAAGTTTATTATAAAAAATATAAATAAGTTATTATATAAAAATAATTAGTTTATTTTTTTATTGGAAAAATACAATAAAGGTTTAAATGCAATTTTGATCCCCCTGTTTTTGAATTTGTTAACTTTTGATACCCCATTTTCTAAAACCGGATTTTTTATCCCCCTATTTAAAAAGTCAATGAAAAATTCTTGTCCCCCTCCTATTTGAATGATGTAGCATGCTCATTAATAACATGAATCATAAGTGAAATTGCTCATATAGTCAATCATATGAGGTGTCAAATCCATGTCATTTAAATTAAAATATGATCATAAAATTATATAATTATAATTATTTTTTAAAAATCTGAAGAAAAAAAATGTCTATATTATTCAAGAAACCTAATAAAATCCCCAAATTGATTTCAATCAGCCCCTAAATCTCAAAATAGTACGTGTGTTCACCGATTTCGTCCCCAAATTGATTATTCAAGAGATGGGGTTCCAACTGTAGCTGAATTCATCCTTCCTTCAATTTTCTTATTTGATTTTGCATGTATCACAATTTCGTCTTCACCACTGTTTTTTTTTTAACATCTAACAAACTTTATTAATAAACCGCTCAAGCTCAAGGTAAGCTTGGAGGGAGAAGGAATACAATATAGTAGCAATTACTCGCCCAAAGGCAACACAGAAGCAAGACTGTCAAACTACCCAACAAAAACTAAAAACAAACATCACTATGTCAGCTAACAACACTAACATAAACCTCAAAAGGAGCCACATCTTCTCAGAGTTGTTGGCAAAACACACCTAAATCATATCCTCCCCCACCCCCCAACGTGTGTTAATGCTCCTTCAACCTCTCTCTTTGTTTGATCAATGACATTAATGGTTGTGATGATTAATTTTAAGAACATGGATAGTGATACTGTCTTGTAAAAAATTGTATTGGGTGATTAATTTATTTAATATGTCAATACTATATAATGGAAGAAGGAGGGAGACAGTGACTCCTGAAAGGAATGGGAAGAAGAAGGAAGGCTGGTTAATTTTAGGTTTAGGGGCTCATTGAGAATCAATTCGAGGATTTTACAAATTAATGTTCTTGAATAATATAGACATTTTATTTTCATATTCTTATTCTAAATTCTAATTATATAATTTTATGATCATATTTTAATTTAAATGACATGGATTTGACACCTTATTTGACTGACCATGTAAGCAATGTCATGTAAGATCTATGTTATTAACGAGAACGTGACATCATCAAATAGGAGGGGGACTAGAATTTTACATTGACTTTTTAAATAGGGGATAAAAAATCCGGTTTTAGAAAATGGGGTATCAAAAGTTAACAAATTCAAAAATGGGGGAATCAAAATTGCATTTAAGCCTATAGTAAAAGTATAATATAAATGAAAGATTTAAAAAGTAAAATTTAATTTCTAACATAAAGAATTCATTAATTATTTATAATCTAAAATTTATCTTAAAAAATTATGTGAACAAGTAGTTTATATTAAAAACTATTTCAATATTCTTTCATGTAAAATGTCGAATGTTTTTATGATATAATATTTGATTTTTCTTTATTTCAATATGAAAATAATAATTTAAAAAAGTAATTGGGAAATGAGTTGTAAAATTAAAATACCAAGCTGGGCTATCTCGTGAAGAACTTAAATTTAATTGAAAATTAATTTACTAATTAGAAATTTCTTTCCCCTCGTAATAATAACCAATTTTTTTTTAGTGTAAACTAGATATCCACGCACGTTGGTACTAACCCCTTAAATCTTATGAGACCCAAACAACAACAAATTTTTCATAAGAATTGTAAGGATGTTGTACTATTAAACTGAGTATTGGTTGATAGTTTTTTCTTTTGACATTTAAATGATTTATATTACTTATTTGGAGAGTAATGAATGATTTAAAAAAAAAATTGTGATTTGTTGGCCATGTTTCTGACTAAAAAAATAAAATGAGAAACAATGAAATTGGAAGAGAAAATATAATTGAAAAATAGGTACTAATTAATTTAACATTATAGTTGTAGATAATTAATGAAAACAATTAGATACTTGTTCTTCTCTTTTTTTTTACTGTGTTTAAAAAGAGAGTGTAATAAAAAAATATATACCTTTATAAAATAGCATAAACACTCTCAAGTATAAAACAATGTTGTAAATGGGTGGAACAAAACAAGCAAGAGACTCTCATTGTATGGAAAATTAAGGTTTAAATTTTAATTGTGAAAAGTAATTTTATTTAAATAGGATCTGTTCGGACTGGATTGAGGGTCAATCCTCATATCCAAAGTCCTCTAACAAAGTTTAGGTCCAATAAGGAGTCCAAAGACATCTACATATCACAAGTCCCACCAAAGAGTCGTCAAGCACAAAAAAAGGAGCTCAGGGCCAATTTGAGCCCTATACATATACTTATATTCTACCTGGAATCTATAAATATAAGAACTCATTGCAAAATCAAGTACACTTTGTCTCTTTTAATAAACCTTAAAACTCCTTGAGATCTTACTAACTTGAGCGTTGGAGTATGTTTGCAAGTACACCAACGTGCACCAGTGAAGAACGATCAACAACCACCGCCATCAACCATAATAGCATTATGGAACCCGCTCTAATAGTCTCTTCTTGTCATGTATAAATCAGTGGTATCACATGTGGGAATGTTGTTCAAGTAACATTGTTCCCTCAAATCATTATCATTATCTAACCACCAAATCAATGGCTGGAAAAGGTACCAAAATAGCGGCTAACATGTTTTGTGCACTGGAAAGCATCATAGTTTGCCAAACTCCATCACTGAAAGGAGTTGGATCATCAGTGAATGTGTCCTTCTACCTCTCAAAACACAAGCCGAGCATAGAGATCGTCACTCAAGGGGGTGGGTGAAGAAGTTCATTCCCACATTTTTGATGTGGTCAAATATTTGGAAGATCTAGGAAAGCTTATTAAACAATAAACTAAGGTGATAGATGAGCATGATCAACTATTAGCCATGGTTGAGATCCAGCGAGTGAAAGTTTCAGTCATCATCACACTCGGCGCATAATCACGACTAGTGGTTCGGGAACTGGTCATGGTTGAAGAAACTGCTAAATCCGTCCAAGCTAAGAGTAGCTCGAAACAGGATAAATTCCATAGTCCTTCTCAGCACGTTGATCGCCACATGAATCAAAAAACAAAAGACACAAAGACTCTAGAAGATACGATATCTGAAACTTCACCCAACACCGATGTTCGCCCCATTCGTCACTCAAGGCAAGGTAATAGGGATTGAAATGAAAATTTGCCTCCCTGTTGCGGTAGGGGAGAGGGAGGAAATGGAATTACTCCCTTCCTCCACAATCTAATAGACAAACTCACCGTCATTCCTCCATGAAGAGAAGACATTGAGGTTCACCTCGATCTCCAGAATGTTTGAATCACGAGGAAAATTTGTTCAAAACCGGTCGTTTGCTCAAAATATCACAAGGAAGTTGTTACCTTAAAATTCTAAAACAACCTCCAATAGATTCACACAAAGGTCAAAAGAGTCTTGGCGATCTCTAGGTGAACATAGACATCATCCTAAGATTTTGAGGGGCCTCCAGTAGTGATATGTCAATTTGTTTGTGCTCACCCTAAAGAATGGAGTTATGGTCTGGTTCAAGAGTCTCCCACATCACTCTATCGACTCTTGGAAGACATTCGAAAACAATTCACTACAAATTTTATCACATACCACAAACAACAAAAGTTGGTTGTATCTCTAGCGACCTTCGTTCAAGCAAGGGATGAGTTGTTGAGGCTCTATTCGCGTGTTTGAAGAGGAATGGAAGGAAAGGTTTTCGAAGGAGTGTTTTTATAAAAAATGATAAATGAATATTAATCATTAGGCCAAATGCATATGACGATTCTTCATGTTTTGTGTTTTTCTTGAGTTAGTCCTTTAAGTTTTATAAGTTTCAAATAAGTCCTTATATTTTTTGAATGTTTGCAACATTAGCCTTTTTACTTATAAGTCATTTTACTTATAAAACTTAAAGGATTAAACTCATTTGATACTCGGGAAGAACGCAAAACTTAAACGATCGTTGGATGCATTTGGCCTAAACATTAATATAATTTTATTAATAAAGTATTATTGCAACATATATTAGATTTGAAGAATTTATCCAAACTCTTAAAAACCCTCCAAAACCCTCACTATAATTTTCGGTTCCCCCAGTTTGAGGGGATTTTATGTTAAAAACAAACCCTATATTCAAGTTGGAAGATCATTTTTTCTTCAATGTCCCTTTCGTTCTTCCTGTTATTCAAACCTCTCCCCTTTCGTCCAAAATCGCAAACAGGGCCCCATGAAATACATTTACAGGTTCACTAAAGAAGTTGTCATGGTCTGAAGGATGGATGGTCGAATGAAAGCATTCCTACTCGAGCAGGGTCTCTAAGAAGGATCTAAGTTCTTCTAGAAGTCCGTGATAAAGGAAAACTTCCCCTTTAATGAGTACACTCCCTTAAATATCTTCAGAGATAACATCTAGGTGAATTGCCTGAACGCCAAATTCAAAGAAGAAGAAGAAGAAGAGATCAAATCCCCAAAGCAACCAAGCGAGAAACCATCAACACACAAGAACTGATATTGTTGCTTCAGCCATGTCGGCGCCTGTTGACTCAAAAATAAATTCTCCACAGCAAATGGACTCGATGAGAAATCTACGATTTGAGTTTGATCATCAAAGGGGTTCTTAGTCGATAGGTTTATGTGTAAGATCCTAAAGTTGTGAATCGAAGAAACATGCGGGTTTTTGAATATATAAAAGGGAAAGAGATAAAGAAAAATTACATCGTCCTTTCAACATTTTTAGTAAGAGTATTTTCATGTGAGGGCATATGTGTTTATAGTAGGTGTAGTTTTTGTTGAACGTAAATAAACTCCTCTACATGAAGTTTAACATTACAATTACATAGAAAATAAAATAACTAACTATTGCAATGCATATACGCCAAGTGTCTTCTAACTCCCAAGAACTTCCTTTCGTAAGTTTCTTCCTTTTGAATTTTAATCATTGGCGCTTTAGAATAAGAAACTGTTTCTCTTAAAACTTTTTGAGCAATATTCAAGTGGCAATTTTTGGAAGTTGTGGCATTTGAAACAAAACTTTATGTGTGGACGATAACTTACTTTTATTACTTGAAACGATTTGGTTCACTTGTCAAATTTGTCATCAGGCATCTAGAGGTAGTTGGCGATCGACGTCGTCGATATTTTTCACTTTCTTCCCCATGAGATCCCTGGCTAAATCAAGAGCATAAGAGTCAACCAACAGTCTATTTTTATCAATGACTCTGAGATACATGGAAAACATCATGCTAGTTGAATATTTGGTTGTAAAGCTAGGTGATATGCTTCTGATCTAACTCAACAAAAAATTTGGAACGGACGGATGAATCTAGCAGTGAGTTTCTCTCAAGAACATGTGGTCTCGTGAATTTCGCATGTTTTGTGGTTTGTTGCACCAGTTCTTATCCAATAATCCAAGTTTCTCTCGTTTCATACCAACACAATGGTGTGCGACACTTTCGTCCATATAGAGCTTTGCATGGTATCATTCGGCAAAATTGTTGTTGGAGGTAAATTCAATCAATGGATGGAAATCGTCCCGACTTCCTTTGTGCTCTAATAAGTTAAAACTACTTTGGCAAACTCTGTAAGAAAATATTGCAAACTCTTTCTTTAATAGAAGACAAATTTGAGACAAGGGAAAAATAAGTTTAACAATTTCCAATTGCTTATAAATAGTAGTACCTTATTTGTTTCTCTCTTGTCCCACATTTTGTTTTCTTTGTCATGTGTCTAATATATGAATTTCATCATACATATAATGAATCTAGATAAAAGTATTCCTAATACATTTTTTTTTACTTAATGAATTACAGATACATATGGAAATGACATACAACGCAGAGGCAACTGTAGGTTGCCAGCATAAATATCAATTATACATACAAGCACTTGATAATGCCATTAAAACTAATTGAAAAGCTCTCCAACTTCCTTCTTCATCATTCCCTTAATCTGCATAAGAATAAAAAAAAAAAGTTACACATCGTTATTATTGGATTTACTCATGGACAATCAAACATGCAAACTCAAAAGAATACGATAATACTATGAGAAGAACAATGATACCTGTTTTTCAGAAAGTCCAATGTCCTTCAAATCATCAAGCTGTTAATTAAAAATTTGTTCACAATACCAAAATTATGTCAGATATATAAATACATCTACCTCACAGTTAATTATTATTAGAAAAAAATAGAGTAATATTGAACGGAAAAAACTTATTTTAGGACATACACTCTTGAAAGGTTCTGGAGATTCTTCACGAAGCTCAAGTATATAGGTTGCTCTCTTCTCTCCAATTCCCTAAAATAAAAACTTCAGTCAATTAAAAGCACAAGATATATTAGGAGAAGAGTCAACTTAATATTAAAAGGTGAAACATTTCTCACCTTTAACTTCTTTAATTCATCCCTGTCAATTTTGAAGAAAAAATAAATAAAGAAGAAAACAGAAAGTAAAGAAGTGAGATTTCTCATAGGAGGTATGAAACAATGAATCATTTAAGCAGTATAAAATAAAATATTAATTGCAGTTGTTATACTTAGGTGCATATGAATTGCTTTCATATTAACTACATGGTCAAGTTGTGATCATTATAACCATTCAGTCTTTACTTATTATTCTAATCAAAATCGAACATGTTTACATACAGTGTCCACTTACTTTTCAGCTGTGTTTAAAATTCTAAGGTAGTCCTTAACAAGGGAATTCTGCAATTAAAGAAAATTCTGAGTTAGAACAATAAAAGTATACGTTAGAAGGTCAATTAACAGTATTATGAATATATCAAACCTTCATTCCAGAACCATGCAAATTGAATGTTTCCCAAGGACTTTTGGTATTCATTACATCTCGTCTTCCAGTATCAGGAGTTCTTGGTTCGGTAATTTCAGTGGAATTCTGCGATTAAACAAAATTTCGAGTTAAATCAATTTAAGTATAGGTTAAAAGGTCCATTAACAATATTACGAATAGATCAAACCTTCATTCCAGAACCATTCATGTTGAATGTTTCCCAAGGACTTTTGGTATTCATTACATCTCCTCTTCCAGCATCAGGAGTTCTTGGTTCTGTAATTTCAGTTGAATTCTGCAATTAAACAGAGTTCTGAGTTAAATCAATGAAAGTAAACGTTAGAAGAAGGTCCATTAACAATATTATGGATAGATCAAACCTCCATTTCAGAACCGTGCTTGTTGAATGTTTCCCAAGGACTTTTGGTACTCATTACATCTCGTCTTTTGGTATCAAGAGTTGTTGGTTCTGCAATTTTAGCAGAAATCTGATCATCGTCATGTGAAATGCATCCGTTCTCTGGTAACTGCATACACAATGGAGTTGACGAAACGAGAGATTGAAGTTCACGCAATTGAGAACTAATGGGTGGTGAAAAATCTTCATTTTCCATTAAGTTGTTGTTTTCCTTGTTCATGTTGTGACCTGTAATGACAAAAGACACCTATATAAATACGCATCATGTGATTTGCAAAACAATTTATCTCAACAATTTATTTAGTCATATACCTTCATCTGCTATCGACAAATCTTTGGAGTAATTAATGATATATGGGTGTTTATCCTCAGATGAAATAACCTGGAGACACAATAAAAATAGTTGGTTAGAATTTCATACTTACTAACCTTACCAATATTACATGCTAAAGTTTTGCTAGAAGTTTTCATAGAATAAAAGGCAAATTGAAAATGAAAAGTGATGAAATTAATAGAAATGAATTACCTTTTCCACTGTGGGATCAAATTCCACTTCACTGCTAGCATTCAAAGGTGAGTTATCCTGCGTACACAAATATTTATTAGTTTCCTAACTGATCAGACAACATGTTTTAACTTTTGAAAGAAGGTCCTGAAAAAAATTATATTCTACAAGATCAGATCATTACATTTTGTTTCATGTATATAAAACGAGAACATTTTTTTTTGTCTAGGTTGTGTTCATCTTGGGCTTTGTTTTTAGAATTCATTACCTTTTCAACTCTAGAGTTTATTTCATCATGATTTCCATCTTCTGATAAGGAATTGTCCTGCATTTGATACACCGATTGATGTATTGAGCTTTCTAACTTGTTTGTCATTAAAATCATAAGTAGTAAAAATATAAATTATGCATTACCAATAAAGACTCCGATGCTCTAGTAACATCAGCAATGGAAATTTCCTGCAAAAAAATAAATGTATTCATTAATAACTAATAATAACATGACCTCTCACGGTTGTCCATGTCAGGAAGATAAAATGAGAAGATGAACCATTTCTTAGTTTAGTCATGTTAGGACTTTAGGTGATTATTTACCTTATCTACTCTAGAGTTTACTTGGGCATCATTTCCATCTTTTGATATTGAATTGTCCTACAATTGATACACCAGTTGATTAAGCTTTACAATTTGTTTCTCAATAACAACATAAGAAACAAAAATATAAATGACCTAGTTTTTATTCCTCACAAGTAATATGCCAAACAGTACACACATACATATTTACAGATACATATAAGATTGATTGCCATTATATTTGAGACATCTCTACCTAGTTTGAGCACAAACTGAGCTGGACTAGTATTTATGGCTGCATAATTTTCTTGTCATTAAAACAGACAGAAAAAAAAGCAGTAGAGTATTTAGAGGGAAAAGAAAAACATACCTTCTCAGCTTTAACAGCAGAGTGGGTGGCTTCATCAAACAATTTCCTTCAATCCAAAGGAAAAAGGTCAATATCCATAACCAGATACCAGTATAAAAACTATTAAGAGTTTAACCTAATAAAATATATACAAAGCTCAATACAAACCTTCCTTTTATTGCAGAATTTGTTGCAATAACACCATTTTCATTTATATGAGATATGGAGCCTGGTAATTTCGTTGTTGACGCTGATACACTTTGGGGTATCTTTTTTTTGCGATAAGTCACTGTCAGTATTGCTGAATTTGCACTTTTCTTTGTTGAATCTGAGGCTACTATCTGTATAGCTGAACTTGCACTTTTCTTGGTGGAATCTGAGGCCACTGTATGTATTGCTGAACTTGCAGTTTTTTTTGTTGAATCTGAGGCCACTGTCTGTCTTGCTGAACTTGCAGTTTTCTTTGTGGAATCTGAGGTCACTGTCTGTATTGCTGAACTAGCACTTTTCTTTGTGGAATCTAAGGTTACTGTCTGTCTTACTGAACTTGACATTTTCTTTGAGGAATCTGAGGCCGCGTTCTGTCTTACTGAACTTGCACTTTTCTTTGTGGAATCTAAGGTTACTGTCTGTCTTACTGAGCTTGATTTTTTGTTTGAGGAATCTGTGGCCACGTTCTGTCTTACTGAGCTTGCATTTTTCTTTGTGGAATCTAAGGTTACTATTTTTCTTGCTGAACTTGCATTTTTCTTTGTGGAATCTAAGGTTACTATCTCTCTTGCAGAACTTGCACTTTTCTTTGTGGAATCCCAGGTCGCTATCTGTCTAGTTGAACTTGCAGTTTTCTTCATGGAGTCTAAGGGGGTTTGATGAATCGATTGACATGACCGTGATGCTAAGCTTACCATGTAAACAGTGTCTTGGCAAAATGATGGATTCTAAGTTTAAATTATGAAAGAAAATGGCCAAAATTAAAAATTAAATAACTAATTGCGAAATGAAAATAAAAAATATATATTTGAACAAGAAATCAGAGTCACGTACCAAGCACGAAACCAACAAAACTTTGCTAGTTCCCCTCAAGGAGTCCTGCAACATGCGTGTAAGTTTACTTTCTCGGAAGGGAACACGACTTTCATTTGTACTCAAAGCCTGACAAACATTCAGTAAGGCGTAAATTGACTTGTTAAGTTTGTTATTCTCAACATGACCAGAGGCATCGCTACTTTTCCTTCTAGCATCTTCGTAACCTGATAATAAAAGTGCAATACTGTTATTCAAATCTTAAATACTTAAACAAAAGCCAGGAAAAAAATAATAATAGCGATTACTTGACATCTTCAGTTGTGCAGGAGTTACCTGCCATATCCACAAAATTCATTTTGCTCACAAGACCATTCATGCTTTCATTTTGGGAAAAGACATGCACAATCAAACCCATGTGGCTTCTATGAACACGCTCAATGCCTTTTTTGGGTGCAGCCTTGTTTGCAGAACATGCAGCGATGTATAAATTCTGGAACTCAGAAATGGATTTAACAGGAGCCTGCAAGCAAAAATGCAACAACATTACTTGTCTACTATCAACTTTAAAATGTTCAATTCTTTTACCAACTACAATAATTTTTACCTGACTGAGTCCTTTAAACTGGATTCTTCCGTGATCTTCAAGCACCAAAATATGTGGTTGTTCTGGATTTAATAAATCGACAGCATGGTCCTGATGATCAACCTCGTAGAAAGAAACGGCTATAGATTTTCCATTTTTCTCAGCCATGGAGAGAAACTCAGACGTAGCCAGCGCTGCCAAACCCGGTCTCTCCAAAGAGCCCTTTCAGAACAAAATAATTGTTATGCTAAAAAAAGAGTTTCGTAGAAATGTTGTTCACAAGAGGCTTCACCTCCCCCAACCAAAAAAATTAATATAACAGAACTAATTGAATTGATTCAAACCTGAATTAAGTGTGTTTTCCCACTGCCTCTAGCTCCATGAGCAATAACAGTACTGTTAAAACCTTCAAAAGCTGCCGAAACAAGAGGCTTCACTTCCCTTGAATAGATCATTTCATTATCCTCATGTTGGTTATAGCAGTAGTCCACTGAATACCGACTGCACCACAAGGATTAACATTAACTCAATTAAGTGCTGTAACCCTATTTAAAACATCAGGTGCAAGAGAAGAAAAGAATACAAATAATTTCATGGATTTGCTACAAGTTCAAACTATAAGTTTTCATGAAATATAACTATTCAAACCTGAACGATCTGAAACATCATGATGAAAACATGGTAATTAAATAAATCAACTAAGAGAAAAGTACAAATGACTGAAGAATAGTTGAGAGATATAAACTCTATAGAACATTATCCTCACAGACACTGTGCTTAGAAGCAATTAAACTAACAAATATTTAACAGATCAGAAACTAATCTAATAGCTATGAATTATGAAAATTACAATGAGTAAATAGGCAATTACCCCCCTGAAATTGTAAGTTTCGTCATTTACCCCCCTGAAATTAACAAAACTTCAATTACCCCCCTGAAATTTCACAACGTTAATCAATTTACCCCCTCCGTCAAATTTTTCTGTTAGTGAACATG
>Ga0228710_1005486_pt1 | contig 19663 bp, 11 predicted proteins | sample MedpolnodulmetaG_FD_177995 | JGI IMG/M metagenome (GOLD analysis project Ga0228710, IMG submission 177995) | Root nodule microbial communities from Medicago polymorpha collected in Santa Monica, California, United States - pink nodules | ecosystem: Host-associated > Plants > Roots > Nodule... | reverse complement strand
TAGAACCATATATTAAAAGATCAAGAAATTACATAATAGCTTGTTTGAATACCTCAAAACCCACAAGGGTAGATGTAGCTACATATGTCTATGATAGCTTTGCAAAGGATGAAGAAAAGATGAAGATTCAATGCCTAGATCCATGATGTCTCAACAAATCTTGAGTTGAATCTACTCCTAACTACCTTGCTTTGTGTTTCTCTCTCTAGAAAATGCCCTATTCTCTCTCTAAAAACCAGAAAATGTATTACAAAAATGACAAGTTAATGAGAAAGAGAATAAAAATTCTTTAAGTTGGGCAGAATTTGTGCCTGCACGCTTAAGCGTACAAGGGTCGCTTAAGCGTGCCTCTAGGAAATCTTCCGTTGGCCAATTGGGAGCAGCCACGTGTGCCTTATCCACTTGCATCATGATGAAGTTCGCTTAAGCGAACCACAAGCGTGCTGATAGCGTACATGAATTTTGGCTACTGGAACTTGCACGCTTAAGCGTACAAGAGGGCGCTTAAGCGTGCTCTCTAAATCTGGGAAGCGTACCAACAACGTACTAATGGCGTACATGAAGCTGCTCTCGACATTGTGTACGCTTAAGCATGCTGAGGACGCTTAAGCGTACTGACTTTGGTTCATGTGCTTCTTTCTTGTTCCTTGCTTGTCATTTCCTGCATAAAAGGGAGGAGATCAGGCATGTAAAGCATAAATGGTAAAAGAACACAATTTGGTAGCTTTTCCTTAGATAACTTGCAGAACAAGTCACTAAAATGCCTAGATTAACACATAAAATATGTTACTTTTGAGCACTAATCAAGCAGTAATAAAGTTTTGTAAGATCTTCCGGTCGTAAGATGAATGTTAAGGGACCACACTGCTTCAGTTGGCAATCGGAAATGGAGGAGGTGAGATGGGATGAAATAGTGGATCATCAAAGTTCACATCAAGAGACGGGAGAGGTGGAGGAGGTGCGATGGGATGAAGTGGTGGAAAATCAAAGTTCACATCAGGTGAAGGGGGAAGTGGGGGAGGTGCGATGGGATGAAGGGGTGGATCATCAAAGTTCACATCAGGTGAAGGGAGAAGTGAGGAAGGTGTGATGGGATGAAATGGTGGATCATGAAAGTTCACATCAGGCGAAGGGAGAAGTGGGGGAGGAACGATGGGATGAATTGGTGGAAAATCAAAGTTCACATCAGGTGAAGGGAGAAGTGGAGGAGGTGTGATGGGATGAAGTGGTGGAAAATCAAAGTTCACATCAGGTGAAGGGAGAAGTGGGGGAGGTGCGATGGGATGAAGTGGTGGATCATGAAAGTTCACATCAGGCGACATGAGAAGTGGGGGAGGTACGATGGGATGAAGTGGTGGAAAATCAAAGTTCACATCAGGTGAAGGGAGAAGTGGGGGAAGTGCGATGGGATGAAGTGGTGGATCATGAAAGTTCACATCAGGCGACGGGAGAAGTGGGGGAGGTATGATGGGATGAAGTGGCGGATCATTAAAGTTCACATCAGGTGACGGGAGAAGTGGGTGAGCTGATGGGATGTTTCTTCCTGCAACAAGAAGGAAGAAACCGAACGTGATGAGACAAATGATGATATTTACCTTCATATGAGCGAATACTATTTTCCTACAAACACAACAAAAATAGTATCATAACAAAAGAATGGTCAACGATAACAACGGATTATAAACACAACAAAAATAGTATCATAACAAAAGAATGTTAACAATAACAATGAATAAAATACGACTAACATCATAAAATAAATAAGAAAAGTTCGATAAAATCCTAAAATTAAAAGGGTTTGTATAATTTTTCTAAGGACAGGAGATACAAAGGGCCTATAAATTAGAGGGTTTTTTTTATATATATATTAATCTTTTGGTCCCACACAATTGCGCAAATTTTTCGGACGAAAACTTCCAAATGACATTTTTAGTGTTTTTAAAAGCTTTGGAAGATAGCTTTTAAAGTTGGTTTTCAGATTAAAGAGCAAATAAAGAAGTCAAAAGAGCAAACCTTTTTTTTGTCTAAAGTAAATCCTTGAAGATAATGTAATTAATTATCAGAATGGACTATGAAGCTTGTGGATCAAACCCATAATTCCTAATCTTCCTCACTTAACCTAATGCAAGCAAGCAAGCCGAAATGGGACATTAGGAAAGGTAAAACACTAAATGCATATGACATTCACACTTGTGACACAATAATATGTAAAATGTTGAGCTTTGACGTTAAAAGATTTTTCAGCGGTGTTAATATTTTTCCATAGTTCTTTCAAAGTTGAAAGGATTGATAGGAAGCAGTTGAAAAGCACAAGAGTGAACCACAACAGTGGACGACGCAGCTACAGTTCACCGATGGAAAAGCAAGAGCGGCACCATGGAACAATTTGGTGGTTCCCCAATCCCCACCCATAAAGTTGGATACGACAAATAGGGCAGATGAAAGGTAAGGCCATCAAGGTAAATCTTCTTAGGCCTCAAAATATATTAAATATAAAAATAGTTGGTTAAAAAGACCTCATATTCTATTGTTGCTATGAAGCACGGATACGGACACGGACATTGACACGCCGACACCGACACAGCTAATAATTTGAAAAAATCACATAATTCACGGTAATTACAAGTGTCGGTGTCGTATCGATGTCAGACACGTCCGAGGAATGTCCGTGCTTCATAGTACTGTTGATACCAATTTAGTTCATAAAAGGTCTCATAATCTACTAAAATTAATAAAATGCTATCTAAATGTTACTTGATAAAAAAAACCTCATATTCTAATAATACTATTATGAGCTTCAAAAGAGTCTCAACTTAAAATTCACTTAAACCTCATATGTATTGAGTCCGACCACGAAAGTAAAAAACAACACCTAAAAAAAATCAACTAGACAAAACAAAACAATTTGGTGGTTCATCACCGGTGTTAATGTTTTTCCATAGGATAATAAAGGTTTTTCACATTATGTTTTTCAACAATGTTAAAAAGTTGCGCTTTGCGATATCTTTAGGCACAAAATACATACATGATGAAGATCAAGCAGACAACATCAACTACACAAAACAATAGATAGAATAGCAACATTTCAGTAAAGAAAAAATAGAGAAAAGTGTGTACCAATTTCAGGGGATTTTTCTGTGTCTCCTACCTTTTACTCCTCATACCAATTCCTTAAACTCCTTATTCTTATTAATTTATAGTAAAATTTTAGGTTATAATAATAAAAAAAATATCCAATCAATTGACCATATATTTGATTTAATGAAACAAATATTCCATTTTGATTTGTTTTTTTTTTATTTTCCTTTTTTACTATTTTGTTATTACTAAATAATCGGAAAAAATAAATGCATACCTTTCCTATGTATTTCTTCTACAACTATAGGCTAATAGGCATTTGATAAAAAAAAAAAGGCTAATAGGCATGATTAGAGGAAGAGGGAGGGGCTTGGGCCATGTTTGCCCTCCTCTGAATTTCTTACGAAAGTCTACAAATCATATCTCAACCGACAAAAATATTGAGAGTTTGTTCTTGGCCTAATTAATATAACTAGTAGTATAACGGCATTGTGGATATATAAAAGATTATTCTTAAATAATTTTAAGTAGGTTTAAAATTTTAATATAGTGTCATTATTCGCACCACACATATGCTGGACATTACAAGTGATTGAAAAATTAAAGGCATTAAAAAAATGCCTCTATAGGGAGCACTTCAATTTAGAGTCTAAAATGAGCAATATTAATCATTGATTAGCAAATTATGAGTTTGTTAACATAACAACTATTGATTATTTTTAATTTACACTTTAATTACTTTAGAGGATCCAAATTCAAAAAATACAACCATTTTTAAAAGAGAAAATGCATCCACTTATAAGACTAGTATTCCCACACAAATGTATTATAAATTTCTCTTGATAAAACAAAGTATTCTCACACACAACTACAAGACTGGTCACTCAAATCAAATATTACATTTCATTTCATTTACTACCCTTAAAGAACACTCGTTTACAATTTCTAAACAATATAATATTTTCATGATTTGTCACATCTGTTTGATAATTTGATTTTAAATAAGTTCTCAATGGATTAATATCATTTTCCATGCATGTCATTGAAGTTTATGGGCAATCTTGAACATGCTGGTTTTTTAACCTTTTCATGCCAACTACAACTTTTATCTAAGAAAATACACGTGCACAAAGAAATGACATGCATTAATAAGATAGGAATATATATGTTGTGCAGAATACACATTTCTCAAATTCTTTTAACTGTATGGTTCAACTCCAATTGTACAAAATTGTTATCACCAAGCCTTCACAGCATTGGAAGCACAATGGTGAAAAAGAATTGACTACACGAATGCCTTTCAATCAGCAGTTAAAAAGTAGCTGGTAGATAAACCATGTGTTGTTGGGAGGTTTCATACTTCTTCAACCTGTGAAGAGAAATTGTCATCAATCAAACTCGTAAGTGAAAATTAATTTTGGTTAAAATTAAGTTGATTGTAAAGTCATTACGTACAAGTAATTTTAATGAAATCATGTTGTAATTAGCATATTTTAGATCAAAATTGCTTTAGAGTGTGTAATTATCAAAAAGTGTTTTAACATGTATATACAAAATTGCAAACAGTTAGAAATGATTCAACCTCAACGTGAAAGCTAAGAATAAGTTGCTCCAGCATACAATTAATTCTCAATATAAAAAACCAAACAGTAAAAGATATGGTCAAACCATGTTTGACCATTTCAAACTCTGAGTTGAGGAGTTCCCATCTTGAAACCAAACGAGCGGTTACTATAAAAAAGATCTGTATAGTTCTTATGACAGAAGGGTAAGAATAAATAACCTGAGGAAGGCTCATTAACTCGTAAACAGCTTTCTTGGGAGTAAGTTCATTGTCGATAATACGAGCGACTGCTGTCAATACCGGCATCTTTACATTATATTTTTGCGCCAAAGCAATCACAGCTCCAGCCGTTGAGACACCTTCTGCTACCTGCACATAGTAAGGCCAGTAATTTCAGTAACTCTACCACTTTGAAGGATTTTATGTATGGTCAAGAACAACTGGAAACTACCTGATTCATGGAATTGAGTATGTCCTCAAGCTTCTCGCCTGATCCAAGACGCACACCAACAGTTCTATTTCTCGAAAGGCTGACAAAACATGTAAGCATTATATCTCCAGTTCCTGACAGACCAGTTATTGTAGTTGGCTTTGCACCCATCTTCAAAAGATAATAAGAGGAAAGAGAACTATTATTATTATTTCTATTAGTTTTAAGGGGAAATGAAACAGATTTTGAGCTTGTTTGAATTGACTTATTTGAGCTTATCTACTGACATAAACACTTGTAAAACTGTTAGCGAGAGCTTATTGAAACAACTTATAACATGTTCATAAGCTCTCAAGGAAAGTTTATGAAAGAAAACGGCTCGACTTTATTTTATCTTATGTTATAGAAATAACTTATACATAAGCATTTGTAGCGCTTAATTAAGCTGTCTATCCAAATAGTGCCTTTATATGCCATATGAAAATACAAATAGAAAGTAAATGTGCATGTGTACACATTCAATAGATGGCGTCTATTATTATGAATCTATGTAAAATGTACATCCACACAAAACCATATATAAGTATAAGAAACATATATGTGTGGCCGTAGAAGTAGAACTAGTTATGATGAAAACTTAATCGTTTTTAACGACCAGAGTCTCTAACTGTTATGATTTATTGGCAATGTAAAACATTTTTACATTGAAAGTGTATATGAATTGAATTAATATTAGCAAATCCAAGATCTCCAACCATTGACTGCTCTACCATGACCTTGGGATTATCATTATAATAGTGTGCAATGCAAATTAGATATTCTGAACAGCATTATCTACACCTAGTCAAATCGTTGACAAAGCAACTTTAATCCTCTTTGGTTTGATTATTATCTGTAAAATAAAAGAAAAGTGACAGTTTCTACTATTTACAAAATGTCTAATTGAGGTCATTTACCTTTGTCGCAAGCCACCGTATTTCAGAACAACCCTGCGTGACAAGAGCAGCCATTGAGTTGTTACCAAGATTCATACCTTCTACAATCCCAGCTGCTATTGCAAGCACATTCTTAAGGGCACCTGCTATTTCAACTCCTGTAACATCACTGGAGTTATCAGAGATTACAAGCTGAACATTTGCATCAAAATCTGTCTATACAGTTGTTTAACATATCATGCATCAAACAGAATCAGAAAGATTAAAACGTATTTACATATGAAACTCACTATCATTTATGAATCTACTGAAGGTCATCTACCTGGATGTGCTGATTCTTAAATGATTTGAAGCTAGTAGCTGCTGAACTGCATTTGCCAATTTTTTGTCTTTTGATGCCACGACCATTGCTGTATTTTAAAATAGGAACGAAATAGCGAAAATCATTGGCCTTTATGCTATCATAATGCACATAGTCGAAAAATACAAAACTGACAAGTGTAATTAACAAAGTCATTGTAACCTGTAGGTAGCTTATTCATTAACTCCAGAGCAAAAGAAGGCCCGGACAGTGCAACAAAAGGCTGGCGAGAGTTTCGCAGTGCTTGAGGAATAATTTGAGCCATCATCCTCAGTGTATTAAGCTCTAGGCCTTTACTGAGAGATATGAATGGCAAGCCTGGGTCAACATAATCAGCGACACTTTCGAGAAATGCTGCGCTGAACTGCAATAACAGAAAAACAAAGATTCAGACAGTCGCCTATTTTACTATTGGCAAATGCTAAGGTTAATCAAATGCATTTTATTCGACAACAAAGACCCAGACTTAATGAAGGTAGCAATAATATCAAGGTTTTAAATTGCAGTTGCACTTATGCTATGTTTCGTGAAATTGCGAAAAAATACAGACAAATGTGGCTGCAATGCAATTGAGGAGGCCTCTAAAAAGTTTATCATTCCACAGTTTTATACTAATAATACAAAAACCATGGTTATCAAATCTATATTGAAATTGTGAATCGGAACACATATTTTCCGAATCGTGAATCAAATCTTATTATTAATATACATTACCAATAACAAATCAGTTTTCACAGTGAGTTTCATATCCAAAACGGATACACGCTAGAGATTCATATCAATTGAGTTCAATTTTGTATTGAATCGGGATATGACTCGCATATATCTTAAGACATTGATAACCATGACTAAAACTACTACCCAGAAATTAAGGAAGAAATGCAAATTCAAACGACCTGAACAGGCACAGCATGCAAGCAGTAATCTGCATCAAGCAAAGCAGATTTTGCATCAGTTGTTGCAACTACATTTTCCGGCAGTGTGTGATCCGGGAAGTAGTTACTGCAAAAAATAAAAGAACAAGTTACCAACAGAAATGGCACATGAAATTAGATCATCTGAACTTACAAATTAACAAGTATGTAAGATGACAAGGACAAAGAAACTAGCTACCGATTGCAGTGGCTCTCGTTGATAGAGGAGCAAACTTCAGGATCTCGAACAAGCATCACGACTTCTAACTGATCCTTTCTGTTGGCAACATGAGCAGCCATTGCTGTACCAAATGATCCCCCTCCAAGCACTACCACCTATTCAACAACAACAACAACAAAAGTTCACAGTGCCATACATGCCACAACACAAACTGAATAAACATCATAATCTAAAATAATTTGAGACAAGAAATTAATACTTATAATCCAAGAAAATATTAATCCTTGGAGATAAACTATGAAAATGTTTAATAGGGAACGAATAACCAATTTAGTCTCTAAAATTGTAGGATATTGTCAACTTGGTCTATAAAACTAACAAAATTTCACAATAATTCCTAAATTCAATTAATCAATATTCTTCATTGCACACTTATCCAAAATGACTAATATATTTGAAGATTTTCAATTTCAAATTTTTTTAAAATTTAAAATATTAATAAAGGTCAAGGACTACTATCTCGGTCAGACTACGTATGTGACACCATATATGTTTATCTCTAACTCTCTCTTACTTTTTAGCTTCTGCATAAAAATTAAAGGACGCCAAATTTGACATCAAAATTTTGATTTGAAAATATCATTTCTCTTCTTGGTAGCACCGACACTTATGATGGAAGGTGTGTCCAGTGCCTAAACATGTATGATGTATCAGTGTCTAATACCAACACCTCTGTATCACCGACAATTCTCATGAAAGGCATTGTCCAACACGTGTTTGGTGTCAGTACTTCATAGACCGACACAACACGTGTTAACACGACACCAACACATGTGATTACATTCAAATATCCGTTTCAGTGTAGTGTCGTCTCTAGTGTTAGTATGTATGGTATAGTGCTTCCTAGTTTCTCTTCCACCAATTGTTTAACAAATTCACATATAAAAAATAATACAAAAAGCAAGAAACACAAAAACTAAGAAAACAAAACCTTGTTGGTGCGTTGAAGCACATCAGTATTAGACTTAGACCGCCAAGACCTTGACCAACGGACCAGTTTCTCCCACGCAACCCTCACAACCCTTCTCCTATCCCGGGTCGGGTCAATACCCAATTCCATAATCGGTTCAGGTTCTTGAACCGGAGAAGAAGAATCAATTCCGGAAGCATGTCTGATTATATGATTAGGGGTTGAAGTAAGGGTGAGAAAAACTGTGGATTTTGAAGGGAAAGCGTAGAATTTGGAAGCGTTGTTGCTAAGATAATGGAATTTTGAAGAAGAAGAAGAAGAGAATAATGGGTTTGTTGTTGAATGTGAATGTGAATGTAAATGTGATGATGGTGCTTCCAACACTACAGAAGAAGCCATTTCGAAGAAAAGAAAGAAACTGACTCCACCCTTTGTAAAGAGAGAGCAATTTTTGTCTAAGAATTAACCGTCACTTCTAATATTTTATCCTTTCCTAAAACCATAATTTGTGGAAGAAAAAATAAATTAAGTTTGTATTGTTTTTTTAAAGTTTATAAAAGAGGTAACAATAATGCATGACGAACAACGATAATGTATCAGAATTTTAAAATAATCTTTGATCGTGTATTATATTATTTAAAAGGTTCATCAAAATTACGTTGGGTGATAGACTCATAGATGAAAGATTGGTAATGGTACCAAAATTAATGTGTAGAATATGTCTTAGGTATGCAACCTCCCATCTCTTAAACCTTCCATTGTTCCCTCATCTTCCCATGAGGACCTAACAGTTAGTCACTCAATGAGTCCAAGATCCATCTCATGGGACCACACTTTTGTGCGCTCCTTATTATTTAATCACTCAAATGCTACTGCAATCCTTGCTAGCCCTTTGTATTCTTGGTCTACAGAAGATTCTCGTGTATGGAAGGCAACAATTGATGGTTCCTATATCGTTAAATCCGTGTATAGAATATGCATTGATCTTCTCCATGATCCTGCACCTTAAAATAATTCACATTGGAATCTCAAAGTGTCTCCTCGTGTCCGTGCTTTTCTATGACGAACAACACATCAATTCTTGCCCACAAGGGTTAATCTCTCCAATCGTGGTATACCATGCAACGATCTATGTGTCTCCTTTGAATTCTTAGCGGAATCTCATATGCACATCTTCTTTGTTTGTTCCAAGGCTTTTGAATGCTAGGACCGCATTGGAATTGAAAACATTATTCGAGATATGCTCCTCGGGGCAAATAATTTCTCTGCTATGTTGTTTGACTTATTTCATAGGTTACTGGTGCAAGAATGACCTCTGGTTGCCATGATTCTTTGGAGTTTGTTGAACAGACGTAATACGAAGCTTTAAGAGGCTACAAACACTTGACCCACCTTCATTGTCTCTTGCGCTCATGATGTGCTACACGAACAGAGCTGCATGAAACGAGATAAGCATCCGGCAAGCCCCCAAGATCAGCAACCATCGTGGACCAAGCCGCAGCCCGGCCACATCAAATGCAATGTTGACGCGGCCAATTTCAATAATAACTCTATTGTGGCTTACGGTTTACGCTGTAGAGACTCAACATGATCTCTATTATTAGGTAAATCTGACTACTTGCACTTATCATCATTTGTCTTAGAAGCATAAGCCCTTGGTCTTCTACACTCTCAAAATGGCAATATCCAACGATTTGCGTAATGTTATGTTTGAAACGGATAACAAAACTTTGGTAGCCACACTTCAAGCTCCCAATGTTCCATGTAATAAATTTGGTGACTTAGTATCTGAATGTAGGAGTCTCTTATCTAGTAATCCCAACTATGTAGTATCATTTATCAGGAGGCAAATAAATAGGGTATCTCATAGTATTGCTAGAGCCGCCTTATCTCATCCTAACCCCATATCTTTCATGATCTATCTTCTACTTAGTATCCCTTGATTATTAATGCTTTGATTCAAAAAATAGTCTTTTCAGGTGCCTATGATTTAATTTACACCATTAAATGTATGTTTTAGTTCATTTCATGTTTTTTTTTCCTAAAAAAAAGTTCATTTCATGTTTTTGGAAAACTGGTTTTTATAATAAGAAAATTCAAGAATGATCATTTCATGAGGCCTGGGGGACGTGAGGCTTGTTATATGCATGCTGTATATATCTTTTGGCTTTACCAAGAATGATCATTTGTGTAAACTATACAATTAGAAATAGAATTAGGCTATAGCGGGTCCTACAATCTTACACAAGGATATTTGTTAACCAAGCAATTTTGCTAAAGTGGTTAACAAGCTTTAACAAAGACAAACTATTTAGAAGAATCTAAATTTAATTTTTGGGTGAAATAAATTTTGATCATGTTTTATTTACCTTCAGTCAAACCTCGGATAATTAGGACCTTGAGAATTGGAGGGTTAACAAAAAATTACGTCCTTTTGGTCATGTTTTATTTACCTTCAGTCAAATCTTGGATTGTCAGGACCCTGATAATTGGAGGGTTAACAAAAAAATACACAATGATATTTTTTTCTTTAATTGTGGTTATTTAAATATTTTGAATATTTCCTCTCAACAAAAAATTCTTTTCGATATTTGGTTAATTTATGTGATCAATTTTTTAGGGGCGATTCGATCTATTTTTATTATTATAAATTAAACTTTTACTATAAAAAATAAAAATAAGAGTTTAAGTAATTGGTATGAGGAGTAAAAGGTATAAGACATAGAAAAATTTCTCAATTACACACTTTTCTCTAATTATTTTTTTAACACTGAGGTGTTTGATAATTCCGTCTTTTTTTGTTGCCTTGTCTAGTTTTTGGTGTTAATTATTTGATTTTTGGGCGAAATGGACACCAGAAGAAAAATAAGTAAAGTCTGACCAATAATTGTTTCCACCAGAAATTTAACTCAGGATCTCCTAGACGATTCGTCGTAGGGGGAGTTGATTAACCACTTGAGGCCAAGTGGTACTGACAAATAAACAAAATAGAAATAATAATAATAATAATAATAATAATAATAATAATAATAATAATAATAATAATAATAATAATAATAATAATAATAATAATAATAGTAATAGAGTAAAAAAAGGAAAATAGAAAAATAGAAAATCAAAATGGAATATTCATCTGCATTTATTACGCAAGGATATTTGTTTTTTTTAATTTGCATGTTTAAATATTTTCAATATCTTGTAAATTGATTTGATATTTTTTTCAATATCCTGTAAATTGATTTGACATTTTCTTCAATATAGTGGTAGTGTACTAATAAATAAACAACAACAATAATAAAATAGTAAAACAGGTAAATAAAAAAATAGAAAATCAAATGGAATATTCATTTATATTATTTACAGAAAGGATATTTTTTTATTTTTAAATGTGCATGTTTAAATATTTTCAATATCTGGTTTCATTTATATTTTTTACCCAAGGATATTGGTTTTTTAAATGTGCATGTTTAAATATTTTCAAAATTTGGTATATTGATTTGATATTTTTTATTTATTATTATAACCTAAATTTTTACTATAAATAAATAAGAATAAGAGGTCAAGGAATTGGTATGAAGAATAAAAGGTAGGAGACAGAAAAATCTCTCGAAATTGGTATACATTTTTCTCTAAATTTAGTTTGTACTTAGGTGTTTCTAATTTGCCTATTATTTTTGCTTTTGGTGTTACTTTGTCTAGTTGATGTTGTATACTTGCTCTTCTTCCTCTATTGTATCGTTGTTGCTGTTCTTTTCTACGTAAACACAAAAAACAAATAATTACACCAATCCCTCTTTATTTATTTTATGATGTTAGCCATATTTAATTCATTGTTTTTTTAATAGGCATTTTTTATTCATTGTTATTGTTAAACTTCTTTTGTTTTGATACTAATTATTTTTTCATTTTAAGAAAATTATATTTGTTGATATGAAGATGAAGACCATCATATGCTGCCTCTTCGCATTATGTTTTTTCCTAGTTGTGACTGGAAGAAACATACTATCAACTGCTCTGTCTTCTGATGTGAACTTTGAAGATCCACCACTTCCTCCCTTCTTACCTCCTCCACCTCCATCTCCTCTTGTGAACGGTGGTGATGTGGTCCCTCAAACTCCATCTTTGTCGAAGCCTCCTTCTCCTGTGGTCAACTCTGATCCGGACTCTCAAAATATTAATAAAGAGGAAAAAATGTTGATAATCTTGATTATAATACTTCTTGTTGTTTTAATGGTGTTTTTAATTGCATTTTCTACGGTAGTTTACTTTTTATGCCGTGTCTAATCAAGAACAATCACTATTAGTGCGATTTCACTTTTTATGCTATGTCTAATCAATGAAGATCTCTAAATTGCATAAGTTCAGTCTATTATGTTTTTTTTTTATTTTTTTATTTCAGTTTAGTGCTATGAATTTTGAAGTTTTCATTAAGTCTTTATTTTAATTATATCATCAATTTTCCTCAATTTGTTATGAATATAGTGATAGAAAATGTTAACATGTAGTATGAGAACACTTGTTAGTGTATTAAAAGTAGAAATTTCGAATTGAAAATTGCGTACTTAATTTATTAAAAAGTTTAAATTGTTGTTTTAAAGACATGATTACTTCTTCTTTTTGAAGTACAAATATATTAATAGAAATCAAAAAATTTATTAAAAAGTTTAATGGTTGTTTTAAAGACATACTTCTTTTTGAAGTGTAAATATATTAATAGAAGTCGAAATAAGTACAAAATATATTTTACCCACAAGTTGTGATTATTGATTGCCCCGTTTGGATTGACTTATTTTGAGCTTATGTGGGCTTATCTACTCCCATAAGCTTTTTTAAAGGTGTTTGAGTAAATAAATAAAAATAGCTTATCATAGTTTCATAAGCTGCTTATGCCATATTTTAATAAGCCTAAATTTTCAGCTTACCCTCTGGCTTAACAAGGAGCTTATGAATTTATGTAACCTCCTTCGATTCTCTCCGGATCCACTTTTTCAAAACATATATTTTAATTATAATGTTAGTTATCTTTGACGGTGCGTGAGTAACAAAATTGATATATACTTATCTTACTAAATTAACACACGTAACAAAGTTTTTTTTTTAAGGAAGATTTTTATTATTTTTTTGTTACGTAACTATATACTTATCTAATGTTAATTTTGTCTTATATGATATTGATATTTTTTTCGGATGAATATTGATTATACTATATATATAATTATAATTAATATATTATAATATTGTTTTTTACATCTTGATTAATTTTATCAAAAAAAATCTTGATAATTGTGGTTCGATTCTTTGATTTTTTTGTTAAATTAAAAATATTTAAAATTTCGATAATTGTTTATCTAATGTCACATCCAACCACTTCAATTTATGTAAGTACTTTTTAGTGTACATATCCAAACATAAATAGCTTATCAAGTATAAGAGCTTATGATATAAGCTCTAATGTTATAAGCCCTAATGCTATAAGCATCTATATAAGCTGTTTATCCAAACGAGGCCTAAGTATAAGAAGCATTCGACTCATTCACAAACGCTTAAAAAAACCCAAAGGTCAAGAACCGGCATTAAGAGAAAATGCAATACAACGAATTAGTGAACCATTCTTGGTAAATACAAAGAGCAGGGAGAGGATTCGGTGCCTTTGGCTTCGGTGTCTTTGATGACTTTTGTTCCTATCTCTCTCTAAACCATTAATTCTTTCTCATCTAATTAATTTTATTTTAATCATTCATCCAACTTTCTCTCTCATCTAAAATGAACCAAAGACACCGAAAACAAAGACACCGAATCCTCTCCCCAAAGAGCATCCTTCTTTTTCGCCAATAACCATGTCCAAGCTTGAACTATGATCCAATCTACTACTTATTCAAACCACCGGAACATTTTAGGGAAATTTAAAGTCATAACAGCCCACATTGCCGAATGCCAAACCATCAAAAGTACTTTATGCTCACGGCCTTTATCGTTATTTATAAAGAAGCAAAAAGAACTCAACAACAACCGATCTGTTGGCATAATCAATACATACCCAAACCAATAGAAGATTTGAATTTTGCTCTTCCCTCTCCATAAAACACTCGCGTCCTGCAGTTTTGCCTATTTGCGTTAATTAAGTAACACAAGTGTTAAACTCTGGGTTATTTAACTAACACTGCGTGAGTTAACTAATACAGTGTTAGTTAACTCACGCTACGTGCTATTTTAAACAAGGCAGAACACCTTATTTCCTCATTTCTCATCTAAAATCTAAAAAAATCTCAAAAATCTCTCTTAAATCACCCAACACCAAAATTTCTCCAAGTACAAATCAAACAACACTTCAATAATAAGTAAGTTTTCATAATCAAACACCATTAACCTTTTATGTGTATATGTTAGATTTTTTCTCTTAAATTAGAAATTTTTTAGATTTAGGGTTTGTTTAAATTTTGGTTTTTTTGCCAAGAAATCATACAATGTTTACATGAAAAATTGGAAATGACTTGTGTTGCTTAAATGTTTAGATGTTTGCATGTTTATGTTGTAGTTTTGAGTTTTAGAGAATTTTTTTAGATTTAGGGTTTGTTTATATTTTGATTTTGCTTGCAAGAAATGATACAATGTTACATGTAAATGACTTATGTTGCTTAATTGTGGTTAGATGTTTGCATGTTAATGTTGTAGTTATGAGTTTTGGCATTTATGTATAGTTTGCACTCCAAGTGTTTGATGAAATGTTTAAATGAGTTTTTCATTGATTGTTTTTAATTTCTTATTGTGTAGATTTGAAGCAATGGCCGGGTGGATCGACGTTCATGCACAATTCAATGGCGGAGAACCTTAGAGGTTCAAGGTTCGGTGCCTTGGTGTAACGTTAAGAGGTCTCAAGGATGAACTGAATGAATTCAACTAAGGAGTCAACCTCGGAGACACAAGGAGGGTGGAATACGTTCGGTATAAACGTCCAACGCTCGATGAGGGGAGAGTATCATTCACTTGGGTGGAATTAAAGAACGACGAAAACGTGGCGAGCATGTTTTGGGAGCACATCATGTTCCAGTGGATCGATATGCATGTAACGTTGCTGAAATCAACTGAAGAGATCATCAAAAGTTTGATTCCGCCAGAAGTTCGTGGTTAGGTAGGGAAATGCACCTTCCAACTACAACAATTGTCTTCCTTTAAATGAGGTAATTCAAACTTGCCAAACGACAGTTCCCAAACATTCACCCAGAAGTTTTATTGTTTATTTCAAAAGATTAAATTCTTGTTAGGCTGGTTTAAATGGAGGTATTGAAGTGTCAAGGAATGCACCTCATTCTTTTGACACTTGAATACCATCATTTAAACCAAGTTTAACAAGAATTTAATCTTTTGAGTGAAACAATAAAACTTCTGGGTGAATGCTTGAGAGCGGTTGTTTGGCAAGTCTGAATTTTCCCCATTCAAAGGTAAGACAACTGTTGTAGTTGGAATGCACATTCCAACTACAACAATTGTCTTACCCTGCAATGGAAATTCAATCTGGCTAAACGTCAGTACCCAAACATTCGCCTGACATTCCCATTGTTCCTTTCAAAAGATTAAATTCTTGTTAGTTTGGTTTAGATGAAGGTATTGAAGTGGCAAAGAATGCACCCCATTCTTTTGACACTTGAATACCATCATCTAATCCAAACTAACAAGAATTTAATCTTTTGAATGGAACAATAGAGATGCTGGGTGAAAGTTTGAGTCCTGGTATTTAGCCAGCTTGAATTTACCATTTCGGAGGTAAGATAATTGTTGTAGTTTGAAGGTGCAACCCGAATGTAATGTAATGTAATGATAGGACATATTTATGAAAATATATAGTTGACATACATGTCGTTTATGTAATGTAATGTAACTTTTATTTGAATTTATTCAATACGCAACTTTATTCGAATTCACGCTGAGTTTAATTAGGTCTTTTTCCGATATTTTTTAATACGTAACTTTATTCGAATTTATTCAATACGCAATTTTTATTCTAATTCACGCTGAATTTATTCTAATTCATTTATTTACTTTATTCAAATTTATTAATTCAATACGCAATCGTAAAATAAATGCAACAATTAACAAAAATAAAGAAACAAAAATAATAGATATAAAATATCATTTTATTAATATAATTCTTATTACATTTACAATGTAGTAAAACTAAATCTGCGAAAAAATAAAAACCACCAGAAAACCGACCTCCCTGGCGTAAAACTAAAAGAAATCCACAAGAAAACCAGCTTTCCTGTAGTAAAACTAAAAGAAATACACAAGAAAACCAGCTTTCCTGGGGTAAAACTAAATATATTTAGTTTTACCCAATTTGGTTCTTTTTCCCAATAAAGCTGCTCACTACTCATCATTTTATCCCCATAATTGACCTCTTTCTCTTTTTACACCAAAATAAAGAAGGAAAAAAAGAAGGAAAGGAAGAAGATTCATAGGGGGAGAGAGTGAGGAGGAGAGTGAGAATGTGAGATGGTGTGAGGAAATGGGGAAGTTTAGAGGTCTATTTATAGGGGGAGATTGTAACATAGGTTATATCTACCATAAATATAGTCAAAAAACGTGAAAAAACTTAACAAAAACGTGCAAAATCAATTAAAATGCATTGAACAAAGTCCAAAAAACATGTGCTCTTGAGCTCTAACCACCGGCTAACTTGCGTGAGTTAACTCGCGCACATGACAGTGGTGCGTGACTTAAGTCACGCAGAACTTATAAGGTGCGTTAGTTAAGTCACGCAGGAGCATTATTGGCATTTCAGTTGGATGCGAGCGAAAAGTGCAGGAGGAAGAGCAAAAGAATTTACCAAGCATGACCCAATTTAGCATAAGTGCATAACCCCGTTTGTTTAGTGAATGTCCATTCCTATTCCTTTGGCATAATCAATACGTTCCCTTTTTTTGTTGTTGAAAGAATTTAGCATTCTCTATATTATAAAAAGCCAATGAAGTGGCTCTGCTTATTGCTTGTGGTTTTTCTAATATTAATGTGATCACTCTTATATGTATAAGTTACAATATTTATGTTCTACAATTATATGACTCATGTGGCATTGTAAAGTATACCTTGAAGAACATGATGTGTCTGATATGAACCTCTCAATAATGGTCCAAAGATGATCATATTTTCTTCTTCTTTGCAACCACTTAATGTATCTTATTTCTTAATAGTATTTTATCCAATGTATGCTTGTTGGATCTAAATCTTACTTCCATGAAAATAAATTTCAATTTTTATGATTGTAAATCTACGACCTTAATGATCATACCACCTCCACCTCAGTGTCACCAGATTAAATGAGTCAGTAATTATTCATTCCATTCTTGATATTGTTGTGAATTGGACATTACTTTACAATTAAAGTTGGATGATTATTTAAGCTGTTGTTTTCAACTGATTCAACTTTTTCTCGCGAGTAACATGATTTATACCATTAGATGTATGTTTTATTTCATTTTATGTTTTTGGAAAATTCGTTTCAATAGATAAGAAAATTCAAAATACCAACTAGAAATACTAAACAAAATGATACTATTTATTTACTAACACAAATGCCCTAGAATGATCATTTGTGTAAACTATACAATTGTTATATTGTTTAATAATCTTTGCTCCTTGAAATTCAGTTCTCCGCAAAAAGATCGGTAGAAGTCTACCTATATGCAAACTACAGATAGAATTAGGCTATAGCAGGTCCTACAATCTTACACAATGATATTTGTTAACCAAACAATTTTGTTGAAGTGGTTAACGAGGTTCATCAAAGACAAATTATTTAGAATAATCTGAATTCAATATCTAGAAGAAATAATTCTTGGTCATATTTTATTTACCTTCGGCCAAACCTTGGATTATCAGAACCCTGAAAAATTGGAGGGTTAAAAAAAAATCACACGGACATTTGTTTCTTTAATTGTGTTTATTTAAATCTTTTGAATATTCCTCTTAAACAAAAAATTCTTCTCAATATTTGGTAAATTTATTTGATTTATTTTTTTGGGGAGATTCGATCTATTTTTATTTTTATAAATTAAACTTTTACTATAAAAAAATAAAAATAAGAGTTTAAGGAATTGGTATGAGGAGTAAAAGGTAGAAGGCACAGAAAAATTTCTCGATATTAGGACATACTTTTTTCTAATTATTTTATTTTTTGCACCGAGGAGTTGCTAATTCCGTCTTTTTTTTATGCTTTGTCTAGTTTTTGGTGTTAATCCTTCGATTTATAGGAGAAGGGGACACTAATCTAGAGTTTGTATGAGAAATAAGTGAAGTCTAATCAATAATTGTTTCCATCATAAATAAAACTCAGAATCTCCCGAATGATTCGTCGTAGGGGGGTTGATTAATCACTTGAGTCCAAGTGGTACCGATAAATAAACAACAACAACAAAATTAAAAGAGTGAAAAAGAAAAATAGAAAATCAAAATGGAATATTCATTTGTATTTTTTACACAAGGATATTTGATTTTTTAAAATTTGCATGTTTAAATATTTTCAATATCTTGTAAATTGATAATTAATGTTTTAATATTTTCTCCGTGATGATTTTATGCGCTTTATATCTGATTTTCACAAGAATGGGAAGTTGTCAAAAGGTACCAATAGTACTTTTATTGCTTTAATTCCAAAAGTTGAGTGTCCTCAGCGCCTGAATGATTTTTGACCAATCTCTATGGTTGGAAGTTTATAGAAAGTTCTTTCAAAGGTCCTCTCAAACAGATTACAAAGGGTTATGTCTAGTGTTATTTCGGAAACTCAATCAGCTTTTATTCATGGTAGACAGATTCTTGACGGTATCCTCATTGCTAATGAGATTGTGGAAGATGCTAAGCGCCTAAAAAAAGATTTGCTCTTATTCAAAGTGGATTTTGAGAAGGCTTTTGACTCAATTGATTGGTCCTACCTTGAAGCAGTTATGAAAAAAATGAATTTTCCAACTTTATGGCATAAGTGGATTATGGAATGCGTCAGTACGGCCTCAACATCTGTTCTTGTTAATGGCAGCCCAACTGATGAATTCCAATTTGAACGGGGGTTGAGGCAAGGTGACCCTTTTTCTCCCTTTCTTTTTTTTAATAGCCGCTGAAGGATTGAATGTCATGATGAATGCTTTAGTAGAGGCTGGACATTTTTCTGGTTACAAGGTGGGGGCTAATAATAATCTTGTTTCCATCACTCATTTACAATTTGCTGATGACACCTTGTTAA
>Ga0228710_1005485_pt1 | contig 19665 bp, 20 predicted proteins | sample MedpolnodulmetaG_FD_177995 | JGI IMG/M metagenome (GOLD analysis project Ga0228710, IMG submission 177995) | Root nodule microbial communities from Medicago polymorpha collected in Santa Monica, California, United States - pink nodules | ecosystem: Host-associated > Plants > Roots > Nodule... | reverse complement strand
TCCTCGATCTGCTTCAGCTTCTTCATCTCCGGCGGCAACATGCCGGCATACTTTTTCTTCCAGTTGAAATACGTCGCCTGGCTGATCCCCGCCTTCCGGCAGATCTCAGCGACTGGCACACCTTCGTCACCCTGCTTCAGGATGAACGCCTTCTGGGCGTCCGAAAACTGCGACGCCTTCATCGTCTTCCGTTCCTTTCCCAGCCAGGAAAATGCACCGGAAAACTCTAACCAAAACTGGTCCAGTTTGAAGGGTTCAGATCAATATCCGACGACGCGCTCTGGTGAAGCGTTCGTTCTCCAACCACTGTCACCGGCACGAACATCGCCTGCTGTGCGCAGGCTTGCTCGGATCGTCGAGAGGTCAGCCCGGCTTCGCGGCGCCAGACATTCAGCAAGCCGCGATTGACGCCCCAACGCCGGGCAACAGCCGAGATGTTCAATTCGGGTTCAGCGCTCTCCGCAAGGATCCGCGCCTTCTCCTCGTCGGTCCAATTCCGCCGCTGGCGTCGCCCGGTGATCACCTCGATCCGCCGGCAGGCTCCATCATACCTGGCTTCATCCATGACTCCAAGCATGGCACCAGCGCGATCTCCAACCATCCCGTTCCACTCCTGTCGATGACGGAGCTTATCTCGCGGTCTCAATCAGAAAAGGAAAGGTGGGCTGTTCGTAGCGATCACGATCAAACACCAGGCATAATTGCTAGGACCGGTGGGTCCTGCGCCTCTATTCGGTGAATATGGAACTTTTCAGCCGTTATGGTCGCGACGTCAAATTGTGGCGTCATTGCTACGAAGCGAGCATCTTTGTTCACGAAATCCGGAACAATGTGGTGGCAGGTTCCGGCTGAGATAGTGAACGGAATCCTTTCCCATTGCCCCGCCACTGCGACGTGAACATGCCCGCAGAAGATATGCCGGATACCACCGTGGGCGTGCAGTAAAGGCATTACGTCGATCGGATTGCTGAGTAGAATGTTTTCACAATGCGGTAAACCAACTGAAAGGAAAGGATAGTGAGTAAAGATCACAATGCTCTTATCGGCCGCCCCATCGAGGGCATTCTTAAGCCAGGACAGCCTTTTGTCACATAGCCATCCCTGATTTGCGCCCGGCTCAAGTGTGTCTAGATATATTAGGCGGATCCCTTCAAAGTCATCAAAGCCCTGGATGAAACCATTGTTGTCCGTCGCGGCTTCGGGAAAGGCGCTACGGAAATTTCCACGGTCATCGTGGTTGCCGATTAATAGCCGCGTCGTGACGGGGAACGTCCCGAGTCTGTCCCGCAACATCTGGTAGGCCTCCGGATCGCCAGCATCGGCAAGATCCCCGCTGATGACGCACAAGTCCGCATCGCTAAATTCAGCCTCGATTTTGCACAGAACAGCCTCCAGCCGCTGCATCGGATCAATGCCGAAGAGTAGGTTACCAGGCGCCACGAGGTGTGTATCAGTTACGTGAATGATGCGCATTAGCTAGGTTCCCTAGGTATTTGAAGTAAGAGAGAATCAGACGACATCGAGATGCGAGCTGTTTAGAGAATGGCGGCTTGTTTAGCGTGTTTCTAAAACTCGTTTTCGGACACGCGAACTGTATTTTTACATCGAATGGCCGGGCAGAAGCCGCTCGTTAGCTTGAACAGCGTCTACGAAGCCGTAGGTATCGCATATCAGGGCCTTCAGATCGACTTTGCCGTTTGAGATTAGAGAAAGCGCGTGGTCGAAAACATTGGCATACCGCATCACAGTCTCGATCCGCACTTCTGTCCAAAATGGCGGCATGTGAGTTGAACGTGGCGGGCAGCACAGGCAACCCCACTAAGACTACGGCGCCCCCAGGACGAGCGATGTCAAAAATGACATCAAACGCATTTTGACTGCCGCTTGCCTCCGCAGCATTGACGGGACAGATACCTTGATAATGACCTGCGATCGCAAGCTTCTCGGAACTAAAGTCGGAAACGCGACTACAGCCTTGAGCCAATGCCGCCATCGCGGTCATGATGCCGATCGGACCACTACGAATAGCCGCCGCCACATCTCCAGGCATTATCCGGGCTCGCGCCGCTGACTGATGGCCTATGGCGAATGGTTTGACCATCGCGCCCTCGGCAAAGGAAACCGATTGGGGAAGGTTGTAGGCGAACGCCGCCGGATGCAAGATAGTCGTGAGAACTCCATGTACAGAAGGTGTGGCCCAGAACACAACGGATGGATCAACATTGTAAGGGCCGAGTTTTGATGCACGCGATGGTATATCTGGAACTTCAGATTCAACTTCAACGATCGTTCCGGATGCCTCGTGTCCAAACACCATTGGCTGATTCAATCGAAGCCCGCCAATGCTGCCGTGAGTATAGAACTGAACATCGCTTCCACAAATCCCAACAGTGTGGATCGCGATCCCCACATCGTTCGGCCCAATGTCTAGCGGCAGATTGATCTCTCGAAACCATACCTCGCCCTGCCGTTCTAAAATCATCGCTTTCATGGATGAATCCTCTTGGTTGCGCGGGCCGTTGAGATACTTGATCGGATTTGAAGATGACGGCTGGGGCAAAATACGTCGCCAAATTTGCGTTGCATTACCATCAAAGGTGGCGACATCTGGCTCGCAGCGAGCAAGCTCAGAGTAATTGAACGTCTCAATCCCAGCTTCTTTAGCTGAACGGAGCAGCTCTAGACCTACGGAAATCTGACCTACATTCCACGTCTAAAAGCAACTTTTCGGTCATCGCCTTCTGGACCATTGTCTTGTTAAACCTGAAATCCGGTTGCGTATTCTGATGCTCGGAATATAACTCCATATAAATTGCAGTCAATGGAGTATTGCTCCATAAAGGAGATTAATTCTGTCTTCTATTAAATCCGCGGATAAACCTAGCTAGAACCTTCCATATGGTCGAAGCGGTCGCCGAGCGACTTGAGGGTGCTCCACCGCAATTGCGGCGGCGCTGGTCGGATGAACTCAAGGCGCAGGCGGTGGCAGAGGCATTGGAGCCCGACGCAAGCGTCTCGGCGATCGCCCATCGGATCGGCATTCATCCCTCTCAGCTCTTAGCCTGGCGTCGTCGCTCAAAAGTGGGGGCAGTTCAGACAAATTAATCGATTAATAGGCTCTGGCAGCATCTTCTGGTCTTCTGGCGCGATGTTGGCGAAACCACAGCACACTGTGACCGAGATCTACTTTCCCGTCATGACCCGGCTTTCGCGCAGGGCGCCCTGCCGCTTGAGGATCGGATAGGCAATCGCTGCTATATGGGCGTTTATGCGCTTGAGATCGCGCAGGATATCGAGATGCAACGAACTGGTTTGAAGGCTGTCAATCATACCGTCGCGAAGTCGCGCTCTATGGTTAGCGGCCGACCGCTCCTCGAGATTGCGGATATCGATTTTGGACTCGACCAGTTGGCGGGCCAGTTGCTCATCGCCGGATACCAGGATGCTTTGAGCTAGCCGCAGGTTTTCCAATGTCACGCGATAGAGTTCTTCGATCTCGGAAGCACCTTGAGCCGAAAAGCTCAGATGATTCCGAATTTTCTTGTTCACGAGATCACGTAAATTTCTGTCGACGATATCACCAACGTGCTCGAGATTGGTGGCATAGCTGATGATCTCATTCGAACGGTGCTCCTCCCTCTCGTCAAGAGCAGAGCTGTTAAGTTTGGAGAGATAAAGTTTAACCGCGCTATTTAGCCCATCAACCTCGTCATCCATGGCGGCGATTCCCGAAGACCGACCGGTGTCATTTTTTCTCAGTGCCTCGAGATTTGTTTTCAGCATCTCGGTGACGCAATCGCCGATACGCAGCGTCTCGCGGGCTGCGCCGGCAAGCGCAATTGCCGGCTTGTCGAGACTATCGAGATCAAGGTGGCGCGGTCCCCCCTCATTCTCTATCGCTTCCGGTAGGAGGCGGCGCATCAGGGCGGATAGCGGCCGCAGGGCCGGTAGCATGATAAGCGCGAGCAGAATATTGAAAGCAATATGCGCATCGACAATGAGCGCGGTGGGTTCATGACTTATGTGCGACAGTAATCGAGCTGCCGTTTCGGTAAAGGGTAGCACAACAACGCATCCGATGAGCCGTACCAGCATATTGCCAATTGTCACGCGGCGCGCCAACGCGCCGTAGTTCAAGGTGCCTAGAACGGGAGGGATTGCGCCGCCCAGATTGGCTCCCAGCACCACAGCGATGCCGAGCGTAGGCGCAACTGTTCCGTTCGCTGTCAGCGACACTGCCAGCAGCACGATTGCAAGGCTGGACGAAGCAGCGAACGCAAGTACCGCAGCGACAAGCACGGCAAGCACGGGTACGGCGTCCAGTGATGCCATAAGGGCTGCCAGCACGCTGGAATGTTGCATGGGCCCGGTGGCCTGACTGAGGAGTCGCAATGACAACAGCATCAACCCAAGTCCGAGGATGGCGCGTGACAGTCCTTTGGCGGACTTGGAATGGCTGAAGCTGAAGGTAAACACACCGATTGCGGTCATCAACGGCGCCAGGAAGTGAAGGTCAAAGGCGAGAAGGCGCGCAACAAAGCTTGTGCCGACATTGGCGCCGAGCATAATGGCCTGGGCCATCATCGAACTCATAAATCCGCTCCCGGCGAATGAGGCCGTCATCAGCGCGGTGGCCGTGCTGCTTTGCAACGCGAGCGTCGCGAGAAGGCCAACGCCGAAGGCCGACAACCGGTTACGCGTGCCGGATCCGATCCATCGGCGCAGGTTTATGCCGAAGGAGCGGATCACGCCGGTCTTCACCAACCGAAGGCCCCAGAGTAGAAGTGCGACTGCGCCAATGAGATCAAGCATTGTCCATCCCCTGAACCGGTCGCAGTGCCGTGGGTCCCTCAGAGCAATGCTTTCGCGGCAGGGGATATGGAATCAGCACCCACCAGAGGTTTGCATTAATTGCTAGTGTGAAAGGCGAACTAAACGTGTGCACTTCCCAAAGCTCCAGTTAAAAATGTGTCGCGTTCAGTGACCTTTTGGATGCTTGCTTTGCCGCAGTCGAAATGCCAACTGCGGCAACACTTCCTCTTCGGCACGAGGATCTTTAACCGGCCAATCGTTCCCATCGAAACTCGATGGTCGGACCAGCATATCTGCACGTGCCTTTGATGGCCCGCCACACGATGCTTAACGTGCGCAACGCTGCAGATTCATTCCATCGTTCCACATGTTTGGATTTAAATTCCATTGTCAGGCAAATTTTTTCCGAATGCCCAATTGACTGATATCCCCTAAAACTTCGTCCATCATAACAGGTCGATTCTCGGCAATGCTCATCAGAGTCGCTTCGATCATCGCTGTGACAACAAGTCCGTCAAATCCAGTTGCTTCCGGACGTGTACCGGCAGCGACGCAGTCGACAAAGTACCTAATTGGCTCGTACTGAAAGCCCCATGCCTTACCGTAGCGAGTCAGCGTTTCCGATGAGAACGGAGTGTGGAACTTGTCCGTGTAGACCCAGAGATTTGGTTCATTTCTCAGGTCGAGACCACCCTCAGTTCCATAGAGTGTCAGGCGCTGGTCGACCACATTCGAATAGCTCTCGGGAAGAATCCACGAACTCTCAAGTGTGAATACAGCGTCGTTTTCAAAGGTGATCATGGATTGGATGGTATCGAAGCAATCGATGCCACGACCTTTTAGCACTCCTCTTGACCCTTTTGCGTAAACTTCCCGCGGCTCCTCTTGGATCAGCCAGCGTACAACGTCCATCATATGGGGCATAAGAAACCACTCCGGACCAGAACGCGCGCCCCAGCCTAGCATCTTAGTGGGCACCCAAATCGTATCGCTCAAACGCGCGTAGCCCATAACCGATTTCCCAAGCTTTCCGCTCTCGGCATAGCTCTTTGCCCCCATAAACAGAGGATGCCACCTAGCATGAAAATCGACCATCAGCATACCGCCACCTTTCTGCTCAGCCTCGAGAATAGCCTTGGCGTCCGAAACTGTTGTCGCAATCGGCTTCTCGATCAAAACATGCTTTGCGGCATGCAACGCAGCCACGGCCGGTTCACGATGAAGATGATCAGGCGTCGCAATTGTCACGACCTCCACATCGGAGGCCAGGACCTCGTCAAGATTAGTCGACCATCCGCAGCCGAAACGCTCAGCGGCCGCCTTCGCACGTGACTCATCGAGGTCGCATATGACGGCAAGTTCCGCTGGCGCGTAAGACGTCAGGGCGAGTGCATGATTGGCGCCCCATATGCCCGCACCGACCACAGCAACTTTAACGGGTTTCACCTTTTTTGTCATCAATGTCGGCTCCGGGTTCGATTTTTGAATATTCGTCACTCGTGGCGTGAGATCGAGCAAGGAGAACATTTCCGCGAGATCTGAGACGACCAAATGCGCGCCTGCCTGTTCCAACATTGCAGCATGATCCGGCCCGCAATGAGAACCGCCGACAAAACCTATCACGCGCATGCCGGCACGCACCCCGGCCGTCACTCCAGCTACACTGTCCTCGACAACAACTGCATCACAGGGTGCAACGCCCATCTTTTCAGCGGCATGTAAGAAGATATCAGGTGCGGGCTTCCCCTGAGGGACCATCGTAGCGCTAAAAATATTCGGTTCGAACGCCCCCAGAAGCCCCGTGATCGCAAGGCCAAGGCGAAGTTTTGCGGGGGCACTGCTTGAGGCCACACAATAGGGGATGCCAAGGCTGGATACGAAGTTGGCCGCACCCTTGATGATCTTCAGTTCGGTATGGAAGGCCGCTTCGACATTGGTCTTGATGATATTTTCCAACTCGGCCGGTGGATTCACGCCATAGTCAGCGCGAAGAATTCGGCACATTTCAACGAAACCGATCCCTGTAAATCGGCGGACCACTTCCTCAACCGAGATTTGGCATCCGATGATTGCAAGCGCCTCTGACACCACCCTGCAGCCCAGAAATTCACTGTCGATCAATACGCCGTCACAGTCAAAAATGATTAGTTTAGCGGGAGGGAAATGAGGTAATGACATGGTTTGGGACTTTTCTTTCTTGGCTTGGAAGATCCGAGCGGCAATGGCTCTTTAATTCTCGCGATACATCAGCGTCATGACGAGCAAAGTGATCTGCTCTTGGCAACGTCAGCAGAGTTTATTTTCGAGCTTGGTGGCGTGTCTTGCCCTCAGCCCGGACACTCGGCTGATCGTTCATTGAACACGATGAGTCTTCCGCTGGTCGGCACAACTCGATATCAGACAAAATGCTTTGACCTTCAAAGCACGATACAAACCGCCTCATGATAACTGCGTTGGCTGTCCAGTTATCGTGAAGCATGCGGACCAGCGGTAGATTCTAGCTTATGTCACTTCGGCAGCAATGCACGTGTTTCCACAGCCATGCTGTCGAGTGTTTGAAGTGCATCAGCGCCGCCGGCGATGCGCGTCATGCTGTCGAGTATGTTGCTTGCAATCTTCACGCCGTTCTGGCCAGGCCATGCTGCCCACTGGCGGGCAATCGGGATCTGCCGCGAGCTGGTTTCCCAGTTGGGATGAGCCTTCAGGAATTCGCCAAGATATGCTGGTTCAAGAGCTTTGGTGTTTGCAGGCATGTATCCGGTTGCCTTGGTCACGATTGTCTGGCCCGCCGGTCCAGTCGCAAACTTGATGTATTCCCAGGCGGCCTTCTGCTTTTCAGAATCCTGGGTAGTGATAACGGCAGCCATGCCGCCTGTAGGCAGTCCCGCCTTTTTGGGGTTCGCGAGAGGCATGGTGGACGTCTTCATCACGAACTTATCTCCGATCTGCTTCTCAAAGGTGCTGATGATCGAAGGTGAGGTAAAATAGATCCCCAGAGTTCCGGCCACGAATTGTTGACGAGCCGCGCGTGACTCAATCGCCTTTTGTTTTCCTTCCGTGAAGAAGCGCTTAAAAAGCGTGATCGCTGCCTTTCCTTCGGGACCGTTAAAGGCAACGTCCTTGCCATCCGGCGTCAAGAGTTCGCCGCCCTGATTGAAGATGAGGTTTTGAAACATCCAGTCATCGTCGCCGACATCGTAATACATCCCATCCACCCCGCCGAGTGAGGAGATTGCACCAGCCAGCTTGATCAAACCGTCCCAATCGGTCGGAAGCTTCTCTGGGTTCCCTCCGGCTTTTTTGACAAGGTCGGTATTGAAGAACACGATTGGGGTCGAGGTTGCATAGGCAATCCCGTACTGTGTGCCGTCAACCTTCGCAAGGGCCAGCAGACGATCAGAATAGCCGAGGTCGGCGAAGTTGGGCTCAGATTTGATGAATGGTTCCATGGAAACAGCGATCTTGCGGGCTGAAAGTTCAGAAATCTTCTGCAGCCCGGAGATAAAGATATCTGGGAGATCTTTAGTTATCGATTGCCGAAGCACGGTTTGCAGAGCTTCCTCGTATTCGGACGCGGGGGCTCGGAAAGTGATCTTGATATCCGGGTGCTTGGCCACGAATTCATCAGCGATTGCTTTGTGAAAGGCCTGATGCGAGGGATAGGCAAACTGAACCTTGAGCTCTGTTTGCGCAAGTGCTGGAGAGGCGGCGAGAGATGCGAGGGCAAGCGAAATCAAGCTAAAATGTTTCATGACGTTCCACCTTTGTGTTGAGGGTTTATTTCAGACCAGTGACTGTAAGCCCACGAATGAATTGTGCTTGGGCAAACAGGAATGCTAAAACCAGGGGCGCGATGACGATGGTGCCTGCGGCCATGAGTGCACCTATATTTCCGCCCGCTTGGCTCGATTGCCGAAACATCATCAGTCCAAGGGGTGGCGTTGCGAGATTTGGGTCCGTTATGACGATCAACGGCCAGTAGAGATCGTTCCAGTGACCCACCACAGAAAAGATGGAGAAGGCGGCAATCGCGGGCCACGAAGAAGGCACGACAATCAGCCAGACGATCCCCAATTCGGAGTAACCATCCAAACGAGCTGCTTCTATGATCTCATGAGGAAACGTCTTGAAGAACTGCCGCAGCAGAAAGATGCAAAAAACTGAGATCGAGAATGGAACAATCAGCGCTGTATAAGTGTCCAGTAGGCCCACGTAAGCAAAAGCGATGTAAATAGGCAGCGCAGGAACCTGGATAGGAATCATTAGTCCAAGCAGCACCAACGACATTAGGATGCCGCTTCCACGAAAAGGAATTTTGGCAAGCGCATAAGCACAAGGTGCCGCAATGACAACCTGGATGACCAAAATGGAGAGCGAAACAAAAGCACCATTGAGCATCAATCTAAGTAGCGGGGCTTCAGTGAAGGCTGAAATGTAGTTATCTGTTCCACCCCACTTCGATGGGAGCAGATGGAAGTCTGCCAGAAAGACGTCGTCGGGCGTTTTAAGTGATGTGATCACCATCCACACGAAAGGCATCAGCATGAAAGCGGCGCCGGCGAGCAGAATCGAATGAGCCACGGCACTAGCAAAGAGGGATCGGTTCTGTACCATCAGTAGTGAACCTTTCTGTCAGAGACGCGCATCTGAAGGAGGATCAACGTTACCGTAACGGCGAGGAAAGCGACGGTAAGAGCCGACGCATAGCCTGTTCGAAAGTAACGGAACGCTTCAAGATAGATTGAGTAGAGGATGACCCCTGTGGATTTATCTGGGCCGCCTTGAGTAATTACGGTTACGGATTCGAAGATGCGAAGTGAGTTTACCGCAGTAGTAAGCGTAACGAACAGCGTGGTCGGACCAAGTAGCGGCCAAGTGACGGTGAGAAAGCGATCAAGTCCACCGTCGGCGCCGTCGAGCGCCGCCGCCTCGTCGATCTCACGTGGGATCGAACCAAGCCCCGCCAGAAAAAGAATTACATTGAAGCCAACGGATTGCCAGATGCCGATGATCGCCAGCGATACCATCGCCCAGTTGGGATCGGCGAGGAACCGGACTGGTTCCCATCCTAAGGATGTCAACAAATGGTTCGCTAATCCGAACGTTGGATGCAGTATGAATTCCCACACGGTGGCCATCGCGACCAATGTTGCTGTAACCGGGAGAAAGTATGCGACTTTATAGAAGCGCGTCATGAAACGCCTGCGCTCTAGGAGCAGGGCGACTAATAGCGCCATGAAGATCGAGCCAGGAACGACGATCGCGACGTATAGCGCCGTGTTTCGGACCGACTGCCAAAAGATATGATCCGACACCATGTCGGAGTAATTTCCCAGCCCCACGAAGTGCAATCCCGGCATTCCGAGTTCGTAGTTTGTAAACGAAAGCAGGATTACAACAGCGGACGGAACCAGGGAAAAAGCGAGGAGAAGGATGGTCGCTGGCATCACGAGCGTCGGGAGGGAAAGGAACCCATACCGCGCGCCACTACGATTGTTGCTTGCGATATATGCGCTCATGCCGCAGCCCGCCTTTGATTGCGGACGCGTGTCCCGTCCTGTCCAAAAACGAAAATCTTTGAGGGATCAATTTGGATATGAACTACTTCTTCTGGAAGAAGCACCGATGCCTGGCTTGGTTCAACGCGAACGATGACGGGCGCCGGCGCGCCGTGCAATAAGACGTGGATAAAGGCTTCCGCCCCAAACCGCTCGCACAGAAGCACACGGCCAGACAAGTCCGCTACCGCTGCAGACGCCGCGAGTGCGCAGGCTTCAGGGCGGAAACCGACCGTGAGGTCGGAGCCGCTTGCGGCAATCGTCCCGAGACTATCATCAATCTGCCGGCCCCGTGGTCCGCCAAGGATTAACGCAAGCGGTAGAGTGTTTAGACCTGGATTTGAAATGAACTGCGCGACCTTTAGATGATCCGGATTGTCATATACGGCGTCCGGAGTTCCGATCTGAAGGATCTGACCAGCAAACATGACAGCGATCCGGCTCGACATGGTCATAGCTTCGGCCTGGTCATGCGTTACATAAATTAGGGTAACGCCGAGGCGCCGGTGCAACTGCACCAACTCACTGCGCATATGGACCCGCAGTTGCGCGTCAAGATTGGAAAGTGGCTCGTCCAGGAGGAAAACCTGCGGCTTGCGGACGATCGCGCGGCCAAGGGCGACACGCTGACGCTGTCCACCAGACAATTGAGCGGGTTTCCTTGCCAGGAGATGCTCGATTGCCAAGGATGTGGCGGCAGCTTCCACCTCGGTTTTGATGCTAGCCAGCTTTTCGGACGCCTGCGGCATCAGGGAGCCGATCAACGGAAGTCTTTGCAGGCGCCCGAGTCTTCTCATGCGTAGAGGCACGGACATGTTCTGTGCTACAGTCAAATGAGGGTAAAGCGCGTAGTTCTGGAAAACCATTGCCACATCGCGTTGCTTGGGGGGGGCTTTGGTTACGTTACGGCCAGCGATTGAAATATCGCCTTCGGACGCCGTCTCCAGGCCAGCGATTAGCCTCAATAGAGTAGATTTGCCGCAGCCGGATGGCCCCACCAACGTAAGAAATTCGCCGCGCCTGACCTTCAGGTCGATCTTGCCAAGCACCCGATGCGCTCCGAACGACTTGACGAGGCCATTAACGGCTATGGCAGTATTTTCCACTTCGCTGATCAATCTCGTATCCCCTTTTTTATTTATAACAGACGTGCACATCCGCTCTCAGAGCTGCCTCATCATGTGATGCTCTGCGACATAGAAATTATCGATCTTCAGAGAGCGCTTCTCGAAGCCATAATCGCTGAAACCAGTTTTCAAATAGAGACGGCGTGCTGCCTCATTTGTCTCGGCAACGGTAAGGCGCAGCTCTTGGATTACGCCCTCGCATTGTGCGAAAGGCATGTTCATCAACATGTCGCCTAGGTCGTATCCTCGAAATTCCGGCCGTATGAATACGCCCCAGACTACGCCCTTATGGCATTGCTCGGTCGATTGCATTCGTTCGACCGCTATGATGCCGCTCAGCTCGAGGCTTGGCGTGTGAGCGCCAATGACAATGTTGTCGCTTAGCTTAGCTTCAAACCAGGCGAGAGGCCGCTCCGCTTCCTCGTAAAAGGATGAGCCAAAAGATTCGGGGTGCAGTTGAAGCCCAAGCAAACGCGCGCCCCGAAACGAGTTTGCGTCTGACGCGTTAAGGCGCCTAAGGGTCGGACCGTGTTTCATCACACTGTCACTCCGGAGAGATATTGGTCAACCGCTAATCTAGTATGCTGCCGGTATATGGAACATAACTCCATAAAACATTATGTCAATGAATTGTTGTTCCAAAATTGCATTTTGCGCGTGCTGCATCTCGATCCTTGTTCGCGCAACCAAGGAGGCTGGGGAGGAGTCACGATCCCGCATGCACGTTCGGTACCAAAGACCGATCGGTCGCTTGATGTCTAAAAGACAGGAGGGGTGAGCGGGCCGGCCCTCATCGCTATGGCTCGACTCAACAATGTCCATCCGAAGGCCTGGCTTAGGACGTGCCGGCTCGCATCGCCGCGCTTCCCATCTCCCGCCTACACGAGCGGCTGCCTTGGGAGTGGAAAGCGATCAGGACGGCGGCAGTGCCAGCTGCCGCGTAAACAGCTTCCGAACAGCTCTTTCGACCGGCGCAGACCCTCGTCCGTCAACACCAGAGACTTCGACTTGTTTACCGGATCGTACGCGGGGTCCACGCGCCATCGATTCTTCAGTTGCAGCGATCTGAGGTTGATCTACGGGCCGTCAAATGAGCTCACCGAAGAGTACCTGACGACCTCATTGTGAGGCCTTGATGCGGGTGGCATAGGCCCATGGCATCAGGGCATCGATGTCTTTGGCGAGGTGGCCGTTTGCGAGGCAGGTGAAGAGTTCGCACAGATAGGCGTAGGGCTCAACGCCGTTCATTTTACAAGTGCCGATCAAGTTGCGGCCCCCTTCATCGTGCCCCGCAAAGAGCGCATTGCGGCGGTTCATGGCGGGTCGGCGGATCGCGTTTTCCACAGGTTGGAGTCGATATCGACGTGGCCGTCGTCCAGGAACAGCCGGAAGCCGTCCTGCCGCGTTAGCATACTAGGCCAGGGCTTTTCCGAGGCCAGCCTTGCGTGAGACGCGCTTGGCTTGCGCTGCCAGCCAGGTGAAGAACTCGTGCACCAGCGGGAGGGACAGGTCCTGTCAAACTGCCCGGCGATGTTCGAGGTCGCAATCCCGGATACTGTCTTCGATCTTGTAGAGCGCGGCGATCCGCACCAGCGCCTCGTCGACGATGGGCGATCCACTCTTTGTCGTGGCCTTGATCAGCTTTCTGCGCCCGTGCGCCCAACAGAAAGCCAGCTTCAAGGAATCGCCACCCCTCCGGTCCGACGTGGCGAGGTGAGAGTAACCACCGTAGGCGTCCAAGTTTGGTGCTATTCCGGCACTGCGAGCCAACCCCACGTCAAAGATTGTGTGATCCAGTAATTTCTGCCTTGCCCTGCCGGCTAGCTGATCAAACACCGGGCATAATTGCTAGGACTGGTGGGTCCTGTGCCTCTATTCGGTGAATAAGGAACTTTTCGTCGGTTATCGTCGCCACGTCGAATTGTGGCGTCATTGCTACGAAGCGAGCGCTATCGTTGACGAAATCCGGAACGATATGGTGGCAAGTTCCGGCTGGGATAGTGAACGGAATTCCTTCCCACTGCCTCGCCGTTGCGACGTGAACATGCGCGCAAAAGATATGCCGGACGCCATTGTGAGCGTGGAGTAAGGGCATTACGTCTATCGGATTGCTGAAAAGAATCTTTTCACAATTCGGTAAGCCGACCGAAAGGAACGGACAGTGAGTAAAAATTACAACGCGCTTATCGGCCGCCTCATCGTAAACGCTCATTTCCCTGCACGTTGACGCCCGCGATTTCGACGGAATGTGTGCGAATGGGAAGGCATCCGGCTTGATCAGGCCGGTGAGGCTTTGGGGAAGTTGAAGGGCAGCAGGTCGGTAATATCTGCATCTTCGGTGCGTTGAGGCAATTCGGTGAGGACGTGGCGCAACCACGCTAATGGCTCGACGCGTGAGGCGCGGCAGGTCAGCATGAGGCTGTAAATGACGGCGCTGGCCTTGGCTCCATCGGCGGTATCGCTGAAGAGCCAACTCTTCCTGCCGGTGGCAAAAACTCTGATATCGCGTTCGAGAAGGTTGTTGTCGATCGGCATCCTGCCGTCTTCGGTGTAGCGCGTCAGATATTCCCATTGGTTCAGGGTATAGGAGACGGCATCGCCGAGCTTGCTGTCCGGCAAGACCTTCGGGGCGATTTCGTCGAGCCATGTCTTGAGGGCATTCAGGATGGGTACGCTGTGTTGCTGGCGAAAGCGGCGAATGCTGTCGGCCTGCGTCTCACCGTGCTCCGGCTTTTTGTCCCGCGCCTGTCTTTCAACCCGGTAGAGCTGTTCGAAGAACCGGAGCGCCTGCTCCGGCGGCCCGCCGGTTTTGTTTCTCGTCTTGAGAGCATTGACAAAACGTCGCCTTGAATGGGCCATACATCCAAGGTGGATCGCGCCCTCCAGCGTGCGCCAGGCGGAATAGCCGTCGCTCATCAAGATGCCGCGGTAATCGCCGAGGAAGGTCTGCGGGTGTATCTGGCCGCGGCCCGGCTGATAATCGAGCAGCACGATCGGCTCGTCACTGTCCTCGCCGCTCCGATAGGCCCACATATACGATGTATCGGTGGCCTCTCGATTCTTTTCCTTCAGGACCTGAACCGTCGTCTCGTCGCCATGGATGAGAGGTTGCGATCTGAGCCGCAATTTCAAGGCGTCATAGATGCGGGACAGATGTTTTTCGCTCGAGCCGATCACCCAGTGACCCAGAGCGCCACGGCTGACAGGAACCCCGGCGCGCTCGAATGTCTGCGCCAGACGGTAGAGCGGTGTGCCGTCGACGTATTTGTGGACCAGTGCAAATGCCAGCGTCGATGCCGTGGCGATGCTGCCCGGCAAGGCTTGTGCGGGCATCGGCGCGATAACGATTGGCGTGTTGATCCCGGTGCGGTCGCAATGGCGGCAAGCATATTTGAACCGCACATTCTGCAGAACCTTCGCCTTCACCTCGATATGAAGCTGCTCGGTAACGGTCTCTCCCATGCGATGCATCTGACCATGACAGCAGGGACAAGCCTTGTGATCGTCGGCAAGGTCATACTCGACGCACTCGCGCGGCAGGTGTTCCGGCAGCGGTCTGCGGCCGCGCTTCTTTCCCGTCGTGATTTCGATCGCCGGTAACCCTGTGTTTGGCAGGTCGACGACATCGCCATCTTCGCCGCCGGCGACATCCTCATCGGCAACCTGTTCGGCTTCATTGAAGAGGCGATCCACGTGTTTTTCGCTACGCGGCGCAAACCGATGCAGCCGCGCCAGCGCCAGCTCTTCCTCGAGTTTGACGATGCGCTGCGAGAGCGCTTCCTTCTCGGCTTTCAGCGCGGCGATTTCGGCAGCATGTGCCGCCAACTGCGCCTTCAACTCTGCAACGCTCGGTTCGCCGGTTCGATTCATCAGATTCTTGAATCTGAACCGTACCGCCGCGTCAACCGCGCAATTCAAGAGCCCTCAGCCAGCGACCTGGTATTGCCGCACCGGATGGCGCACCATCGCATCGATATCGATGCCATCGAGAATCCAGTGCAATTGCTCCGTCGTCAGCCGCATCACCGTTTCCTGACGCCGGGGCCAGCGGAACTTGTCCTCGGCCAGCCGCTTCAGCACAAGCACAAAACCCGACCGATCGAAGAACAACAGTTTCATCCGGTCGCGACGGCGATTGCAGAACGCAAAAACCGCCGGCGCAAATGGATCGAGTGCCATCGTCTCCTGAACCAGGACCGCAAGACTGTTGATGCCGGCCCGAAAGTCGATCGGCTCGCGATGCAGGTAGACCTGAAGGTCAGCGCCTAGCTTGAACATCACCCAACGCTCCGATTATCGCCGCCAACGCATTCGCATCACCGCATTCCAGCGTCAGCCTCACGCCGTTCGGCAGTGATGCGCTCACCTTCGCTGGAGAGGACAGCGGCCCGATCCTCTGTGCCTTCGGCGGCAGCTCTTCACCATCCGTGGCAGGCATCTCCAACGCGAACTTGCTGCTCGCCGCGGTGATCTGGACCGGAAGAAAAGCCGATGTCGAAGACGGCGGGAATGGAGGGGCCTGGGTGTGTTTCCTTATCCATTTCCAAACGAGGTTCGCGTTGACCCCGTGTTCGAGCGCAAGTTTCGATACTGATGCGCCAGGTTCAAGGCAGGCCGCAATAAGACGGTCTTTCGATGCCGGATCGAACCGGCGTCGTCCATTCCGACCAACGAGCCGCACGACAAGTTTTTGACCTTCTTCCATCATTTGGTGTCCACCTCTTTTAGGTGGACACCTCATGCCAAAGCTCACTCAATCACAAAAGGTGCGGGGAAATTCGCGCTTACGCCTCATCAAGGGTGCGCTTAAGCCAGGACAGCCGTTTATCACATAGACGGCCCTGAATTGACCCCGGCTCGAGTGTGTCGAGATAGATTAGACGGGTTCCTTCCAAATTATCGAAGCCCTGGATGAAACCATTGTTGTCTGTTGCGGCTTCAGGAAAGACACTACGGAAGCTTCCACGGCCATCATGGTTGCCAATCAATAGCCGCGTCGCTATGGGAATGTCGCGAGCCTGTCCCGCAACATCTGGTAGGTTTACGGTTCGCCGGCGTCGGCAAGATCCCCGCTGATGACGCTAAGTCCGCATTCGCTAAAGTCAGCCTCGATTTTACGCAGAACGGCCTCCAGCCGCTGCATCGGGTCAATGCCGAAGAGGAGGTTACCTGACGCTGCGAGGTGTGTATCTGTCACATGGATAATGCGCATCACGTAGATTCCCCAGTTATATGCAGCAAGCATCTTGAGCTGAAAGCTGTTGGAGACCGGCCGCTTCGTTAACGTGTCCTAGTCTAGTGCCCGTCCATTAACGCCTGTTTTTCAGGGTTTTTTAGAGGTGCTTTGCTTCGCTGAAGCGGTCTTTTCGGGAGGCGTGATGGCACCGGGCGTGCAGGAAGGGCGATTTGGCGGCGATAGGGTCGTGGGGCATCGGCCGGTGCTCGCGGCGTGTTCCTGAACGCGGCGCTGTGACCGGCGTCAGGTCGGCCTGCGACGGGCGAAGAGGGCGAGATTGTAGGCGACCACCGAGGACCAGACGTAGGTCTTGAAGTGGTCAAGCCCGCGCCAGGTGCAGCGGGCCAGGCCATAGGTCCGCTTCAGGCAGGAGATGCCGGCCTCGATGCCGGCCCGGAAACTCCGAGCTTTCGATACACCCAGCGGCTCCTGACCATGTCTTCGATCCTGAGGCCGCTCTTCTTATGGAAGACCATGTCGCGTACACCCCAGGCCTTGGCCTGACGCAGGCTTTCACGGCTTGCATAGCCGCCGTCGGCGGCCGCCTTGCCGCGGCACACTCCCGAGATTGACGCTGCGCGACAATCAGAAGCCGACGAAGCCCTTGCCCCATTGCCTCGTCGAAACTGTTCCCGAATATTCAACCGTTGCCTCACATAATTTGCTCCCTACCGAAGGGATGACCAGGGGCGACTATGGGACAGCTGAGCATGGCGACGAGGAAAGAACTGACGGCGGCAGTTTCGGAGCGTTATCGTGCTTTGACGCGAGCGGAGAAGGCGAGAATTCTGGATGAGTTCGTCGTCGTCACGGGCTTTCACCGCAAACACGCGATGCGGCTGCTGCGGTGCCACGAGAGAGAGCCTACAGGTCGACAAGCGCGACCGCGGGTTTAAGCGGAACGCAATGAGCTCATATTGCTGTGGGAGGCGTCAGATCGGGTCTGTGGGAAGCGACTGAAGGCGTTGCTGCCCGTCCTTGTCGAGGCGATGGAACGGCACGGTCATTTTAACCTCGCGCCTGAGATCCGCGGCAAATTGCTGGCGATGAGCGCGGCCACGATCGACAGGACGTTGGGACCGATCCGCGAGGGCTTGGGACGTTCACGACGGCGGCCGGCGGCGCACGCCCTGCGACGGAGCATTCCCATTAGGACGTCGGCGGATTGGGACGATCCGGCGCCAGGCTTCGTTGAGGCGGATCTCGTCGCCCATTGCGGCCCTTCGGCTCGCGGCAGCTTCATCCAAACCCTTGTTCTCACCGACATCGCGACTGGCTGGACGGAATGTGCGCCCCTGCTGGTCCGCGAACAGACACTGTTGAGCAGTGTCCTCACAGAATTGCGCAAGCAACTGCCCTTCGCGCTTCTCGGCCTGGATACGGACAACGACACGGTCTCCATGAACGAGACGCTGAAGGCCTACTGTGACGCCGCCAACATCGTCTTCACGCGCTGCCGCCCCTACCGCAAGAACGACCAGGCCTTTGTCGAGCAGAAGAATGGCGCCGTGGTGCGCAGGATGGTCGGATATCGTCGGTTCGAGGGGCTGTAGGCCGCAGCGCTGCTAGCGAAGCTCTACCGATCAGCGCGGCTGTTCGTGAACTTCTTTCAACCATCGTTCAAGTTAATCTCGAAGCAGCGCGACGGCGCTCGTGTGCGCAAGACGTATAGTCCGCCAGCCACGCCGCATCAGCGTCTAGTTGCCGACGCTCGCACGTCAGATGCAGTCCGCTCCCGTCTGCAGGAAATCTACGCCGGGCTGGATCCTGTCCTGCTATTGCGCGATATTCGCGCCCTGCAGGAGCGACTTGCTACGCTTGCCGACACTCCGCCCGCCCTGCGCTCTGACGGGTTAACTCAGCCGATCGACCTTTTCCTGGCAAGTTTGCGGACGGCCTGGAAGGACGGAGCTACCCGGCCGACGGATCGCCCGATTGCGAAAGCCAAAAGAGGGCGGCGGCGTCCTGATCCTCTCGTCAACGCAACTGCCGACTTGCGAAGTTGGTTCGAAGCCGAACCATGGCGAACCGGCAGTGAACTTCTGTCACGACTGCAGGCCGAGTAGCCCGCCGATTACCCCGACAAACTGCTTCGAACACTTCAGCGCCGGCTGAAGGTCTGGCGCTGCGAACAGGCGGACGTGTTGCTGGTTGGCACCTTGAACAAGGAGCTGCCGGTCCAGCAGATCGCAAGGCCACACTGAGGCGCCGTGGCGCTCGCGAAGGAGGCCAGGCGCTGCGAAACCCCCACCATCTCCGCGCCTGGCCTCCTTCGCCCCAACGCGGGAGCAAAATGAATGAGGCAACGTGCGAGTCTCGGGGAGCATCGTTGCGTGCGGAATACGTGATCTCATCCAGATTGTCGCTCTATATCGTGCTCGGCGAAAAGATCGAATATGCTGCCCTGGACGGTTCGTTCTTGGCGCATTGTCGGCTCCCGCGGTTGCAGGTTTGTCTTTAGAATCAGTGGCTTGATGCTAAAGTGTACCTAAAACCACCGAACCTTGCCCGCCAAACGCGCGTTTTCCGCAATATACCAAATACTTGCTGTTTATGGATGGGCACTAGTCTAGGCTAAATCTCGTTTTCGCACACACGGATCTGTATCTTTACATCGGATGGCCGAGCGGAAGCCGCTCGTTCAAAGGCTTGAACTGCATCGTCGAAACTATAGGTATCGGATATCAGCGGCTTCAGATCGACTTTGCCGGTCGAGATAAGAGAAAGCGCGCGGTCGAAACATTAGCATACCGCATCACAGTCTCGATACGGACTTCTTTGCAAATGGCGGCATGTGTGTTGAATGGTACGCATCCGAGGAGGGCCGCCTTGCTGAGAAGTGAGGCGAACTGGATGTTCTGTCTATATGGACGTCAATATGGACAGTGTGAGAAACGTGGATTTAACGATAGAGAAGCGGCTGCAAGTTAGC